>UEXN01000551.1_pt1 | contig 35829 bp, 41 predicted proteins | sample 1796711 | NCBI WGS metagenome assembly UEXN01 (sample SAMEA4772470, study PRJEB27181) | metagenome | reverse complement strand
GTGTTTCTTCGGTAGCCAATATTGTAAGTACATCTGTAAGCTCTTCACGATTAGAAACAGCCGATCCCTGATTTGTATTATCGAATGTATTTGAGAATGCCATTTTATTTTATGGTTTAATTAATTTATTTATTTTGTAGTTGAAGAGTTCTGAGAGTAATGAAGTCATCTTTTTGTCCTGATTGCTTAAACTGAGTACTCAAGTTCTTGATTGATTTATTAGTTCGGCTAACTTGCTTTTCAGAACCTGCGGCATTTGGAGTAGAAGTATTTGAAGGGTTAAGTCTTACATTAGACTTTGCATTCTTTACTTCTTTCCGACCGTAGATACTGTTGGCTGCGTGCGCTAGTAGATAGGGCAACTGAGCTTTTACGTCAGCGGAAACGTTAGTCATTAATGCACCAACCCTGGGGTCATTCATTATGGCCTCGTATTCACGCTTTGTATCGTTGTCCTCGCCTGTCATCCATGGTAACTCAGCTTCAGCTTGAGCACTAAGGTGCTCTTGCATTTGTTTGCCTTGTTCAACCTTTTGGATTTCCTCTAGACGAGCAGGAAGAAACTTGTCCCTAGCTTTGCGTGCCTGCAATAAAGCATTGCGGACATCGGCCTTGGTCATTTCCTTTCCTTCTACTTCTGTGACTACATCATCAGCTTCGTATCCGTCTGCATTGAACATAATGTCCTCGGCCCATTCAATGACGTTACTGGCATCCGTTGCTTTAGATTGTAGATCTTCTAAAGTTTCTACGCTATCGAACGGATTGTTCTTAACTTCCTTCTTGGGCTGCAGTGGATTGCTTTGCTCGGCAGAAAGTCTAGCTTCATATTGCTGTAGCTTTTCTTCGGCTGCCTTACGTTTAGCCGTGAGTTCTCCAAAGCGGGCTACTGCACGGCTGCCTAGCTTGTCAGCTAGTTCCCGCAGTTCCTCTTCGGACATTTCGTCTAAATCAATCTGAGAAAGAACTTGCTCTTCTGATTCGGCTTCAGGTTCTTCGTTATCAGTACTCTCGTCTGATTCTTCGGAACCTTCTTCTTCTTCAGTAGCAATTTCGTCAGCAACCTCTTCCTCAACCTCGGGAGTCTCTTCCTCCTGTGGTTCAGGGGCTGGTTGCCCTAAGCGTTGGATCGCAAAATCCTCCGCTGTTATATTTGTCTTTTCCGCTGTAGAGTTTTCGGGTTCAGCGTCTCCCGTTGTGACTTCGTTGTTCATATAATTCCACTCTTCAACGCCGAGCGATAGCTATGTTTTGCATTATAGCACACGAAATGCGTGCAAGAAATTATTCGGAGGGGGAATGCTTGCCCCAGGTAGACATAGTTAGAATCTGATCGTAGCTAAGTATACGCCCTGAAAGTTGTTGGATCTTATCCGTAGGGGACTCGTACATCTCTGCGATGCACTCCTCCCGCATTTGCTTTACGAAATCTATAAAGCGGTTAAATGAATCGTGCCGTTTTAGGTGCTCGATGTCTTCTTCGATCTGAGGTTTTTCCATATTAATACTGAGGCATTTCTTGGGTGCCTACTTCTCCCATCTGCGCAGGGGTTGTACCTATGCGGCCAATCTCAGCATTTTGCATCTGTTGCATCTGGAACTGATATTGACCTGCGTACTTCTGCAGTCGTGCAGCAAAGGCTTCGTCTTCTTGTAGCTTCTGCTGAATGTCTGGCTGCTGACCGTATTGCTCAAGCACCTGCATGGCAATCTGCCCGCCGCTTGCACGTGCTGGCATTTCGATGCCAGCGTATATCTTAGTCAAGTCGTCGGTTACATCCTTAACTACTTGCTGCTGTGCGTCTTCTACAGGTGTTAATACAGAGTCCGCAAGAATAGGATCAACTGATCCAGCTAATACGGCAATTAATCTATCTACGTCTATGCGTCCGTTGCGATCTAGCTGTATAAGCTGAGTCATCTGAGCTAACTTAACTTCTTGAGACTTGGGGTCTGTGTTTAAAACGTCGTAGTTAATTGTAATATCGAAGTTCTCGTCTGGGTTACCTCGGTCCATAACTTGAGGATCTGGTACACCAGTTACACGGAAGAACACTTCATCTGGCCCGAAGCGCTGGAAGCACCGATAGGCCATACGCATTACCTCTGCATTGTGCTGCAAAAACTTATCTACTAAGAACTGCTTTCGCACGCTAGAAATCTGAGAGCTTTCGTCTAGTCCTACCAAGCGGTCTGCTTGTGCAGACTGATTAACTTCCATTTCTACTGATCCTTGGTTGTAAGCAGGTGTAGGCGCAAAGTCTAAATCCCCCTTGCGGCGATACGGAATCATTCTGCCTGGTCCCCAATCACTAGGCGCCTGGCCTACTGGGTGAAGAATAGGCGGCAATGTAGCTAGGCTATTGCGGTCAATCCTAGAGTCACGCTCTACTTTAACTTGGTTCTGAATACCACGAAGAAGATCTGGGATCGTCGTAGTGTCATACATACGTTTGCTGTCCTCGGACAGCTTAGTAACTACGACTGGGTAGTCCTCGTATCCGTTAAGTAGTTCACGCTTTGCATAAGCAGGTGCCTCGTTGTTATCTCCGCTGTATTCCTTGTGGAATACTGTGCAGTAGATTCCTTCAGATCCATCTTCAGGGTCGACCAGCCGTTGGTAAGCATACACGATTTCTATTAGTTCATTTGCTTCGTAAGCGTTATCGGTCAAGCTAGTACTACGGCGGCCTTCCTGTTCTCTTTCAAGGCTATCAATGTTTACTCCTCGGTAGTGCTCAATTATGTATTCAACGAAGTCTGCGTCCCAGCCTGCAGTTGCTACTTTGTTTTCTAGTTCTTGAGCTGTATAGTAAGTTCTCCAGAAGCAGTAAGGTGCTCGCTGCGGATCGGTTACATACGGAGGAAAAAAGAAGTCCCCGTCTGGGGCTAGTGTTTTAATTTCTGGAGCGTTTACCTGCCTGCGAACTACAGGTAGCTCGGCTTCGCCTGCATCTCTGAGTTCCTTCAGTGCTTTCTTTGCACGCTTTTCTGTAACTCCTTCAAAAATGTTTTGCAGAATAAATACTAGCTTGTCGTCGTCTTCGCCTGATTTTATTGCGCCAAAAATATTTGGATCAAGCTCTGCAATCTGCTCCAGGGTAAGTTTCTGAAGGAACTGCCTGTCTTCACTGTGCCACCCGACGTATGTAATTAACAAGCCTCGCTCTAGCAAGTAGTTAGCACCTAGTTCCATTTCACGCTTATAGCGTGGAATATATCCGCTAGTGGTCATCCACTTCAAGAACGAAGATACGATCTCTGCACGAGAAATATCACTGGACTCTACGGGGTACGCACGAATGTTTGCACGATTGAGCGAAGACATAAACAAAGATACCAGTCGTGTAATACGTTCGTCAATTACGTGGCTCTCTGTATCGGATGCGCCTTCCCACGGGAATGCGTCTGCTCCGTGCTTGCGGTGATCACGGCTCTTACCTGGCCACCAGTTCCTGCGGTCGTCGTAACTAGTACGGCATAAATCAAAGTAGGACTCTAGCTCGTTGACGGTTTCATCGTAGGCATTACGCAGTGCGTTAATATCTGGAACTGCATCAACATACGTTAAGGCTTCAAAAGTAGATTTATTTTGCATTTAGTTTTGTTCGGATTGATTTTGTCATCTCGTGGATGTAACCCTTGTGAACGCCAATTTTATCACATAATTCTTGTGGAAGCATAGCTTTGTCTAGTTCATGTTTTACGTGACGGTTTAAATACTCCCATCCAGCTAGGCGGTGCACCTGTTCTTTGATCCATTCTGGATCAAGTGTAATATCTTTTTTATCGGACATAGCGATAAGATGTACCTTTGTCGTCTTGAATAGCTTCGACGCTTACTTGTTTACCTTTTGTTAGCCAATCCTCAAACTTGCGAGCAATAACCATCGGTACCTTTTTTTGTATTTCGTGTATGTAAACGTAGACATAGCTGCGGTTAGGGGCCTTTGAATGAACTATACCCCTGTATCGTTTGGGCATAAGCTCTGGTATATCAACGGCTTCGGCTAGCAGTTCCTGCCCTTCTTCGTTTATCCACCTGGCGTAGCCAGTTCCTGTAATGGTATGCACGGGTAGCTTTGAGTCTACCAGTTCTACAATTTCATCTACTTGTAATTCGTGCTCTGCAGCGATTGTCTTGAGTCTTTTCTTGGGCATATTAATATCCTCCTTTATTTGTTCTGGTTGTTTGCATGGATGCACTGGACATAAAGTCTGGTCCCTCGCCTCCGTTAGACATTCTTAGGTATCGTATTACGTCAAAGAAATCTTTTAGTGGCTCGTCTGATTTTCCCTGCTTGTTGTAGTTTATCAGACTATCTATAAGGTTTCCGCAGTCCTTATGTATATAGCACAGCGGTCTATTGCTTGCGTCTATCTTTACGTTAGGGTTATAGTTAAACCAGTCGTCCAGGGCCGTAATGCCCTGGTCTTCCATTGCTCCGTTTGATGGTATAAAACTAAGGCCGAAATCATAGAACGAAGTAAACAAGTCGTCGTTGTTTTCGTTTTCTTTTGCAAAGAACCTGGAGTCCCCGATGCGCTCTGTTACTTCTACGCCTAGGTCTTCCTCAATTTCTTTGAATAGTTCGCAGTATCCTTCTACATTCAGGCCTACCTTCTTAGATGCTGGGCCGTACCTCCACTTTGGATCCCCAAAGATTGCCCACTCCCCGAAGGTATCACGGTCGGGCCACTCCTTGCGGATGTATACTTCTCCGTTGTCGTTTACTCCCGCCCAGATGCAAGTATAGTTCCTTGCGCCTGCAGGGTCAACTACTTGGTAGCAACTAAACCTGGACTTATCCGAGATGTCGGGGAACTGCATACCGTACTTGTTTGGCTCTGCCGTCAGTACATTGACTTCTGTATTAAAGTAAGGAAGCAAAGCATTTGCTGATTTTACTGGGACGCCGTAGGCACGGACCAGTATCTCGGAGTCGGGCCTGCCCACCAGGTCCTTGGCTATACGTTCGTAACCACCGAATGGATTCTCGTCTGAGTGCAGGTAGATCACCGAGGCATCACGGCTAGGGCTGTATTGCTCTATAGGCACCGCCTTGTTGTTTAGCAAAGCCGCAGGCTTTGTTTTAAGCGTCTCTGCGTTCTTCAGGTACTCTGATATAAAAGGGGTATAGCCATCGATAGGTGTAAACCCTATAAGCATCTTAGAGTCCCGTGTAGCCAGTCTAAAGCGGAGGGTGTTAACCAGCGCTGCGTCGCCAAGGTATTCGTCTAGCCAAGCCCCGATGTTCAGCCCCTCGGGCTGCCTGAACCCGAACTCGAAACCTTCTAGGATAGTCTGGTTATTGCTGTACTGCGTATACGTTTTAAAGTCTACACGTGTCCTGGTATCGGGAAAGATAAACGACGATGCAGTGAATCCGTTCTGCATAGAATAATTAATGTATCCATCTACGCTCTTGGTCTTTCGCTTGAACTCCTTGGGCATCATCTCCCAGATTGCAGCCTGCTGCACCTTGATGGACGTATCGGCGTTCTGAGAGAAGCAAACGATATGCCCGTCCATGCTTTCGGTGACGGCCTCCATTAGCATCTTTGCGCAGCCAGTGGTCTTACCGCTGCGGTTACCGCCTAGGGCTAGGACCTCGTTGTTCTTCTGAAGGCCGTTGCGGATCCTGCCCCAGCCTTCTAGGTCGAAGCCGTAACGCATAGGATCCTCTGCCGCTGCCTTAATCCTACCTTCGTGAGCCTCGTGCAGGTCAGCCAATAGCTGAGGGTCCTGCTCTCCAAGCAGGACTATCTCCTCATCCGTAGGAGGCCGCACTATAGGGTGCTCTGTAAATGTAATCGGCATTACTTGGACTTCTGCGGCTGCTCTGTCTTCGGGGCTGCTGGCTTCTTGCTCCAATCAATATCGTCGTAGTTCTTGCGCTGCTTGGCAGCGTCGTGCCCTTTTCGGGGTGCGCATCCTTTACCCATCTGTGTCCTCCTGTACTAGTTCTGCTTCTTCAGCTTTCTTGAGATTGGCGATCCTGTCTCGGGCCGCCTTGATAGTTTCTTCGTAGTCCTCTTGAGTGATGACCTGGCGGTCCTCTGTTATCTGCGTGGCTTCGCCACGTGAAGTAAAGGCCTGCCTTGCTGCATTGGACACAGAGATAGAAATCTCCTTTAGGTCCCTTACTGTAGGCTTTAACTCTCCTGACTCTAGGTCTTCCCTTACAGAGTTAATAAGGTCCTCTTCTAGGCTACTGAGGTTCAGGTAGTTCTTAGCGGCAATCTTGCCGCTTAATTCCTTGAACTTACCCAGGTGATCGGTGTAGTCCGACAGGACGCTGATCACGGTTTCCCTGTTGATTCCGTACTTCCTTACTATCCTAGTCTGGCTACTGCCAGTGCTATACAGGTAAAGGATAGACGCAACCTTTTCGGGGCTGTGCCTGGATAGACTGCGGACCTTATCGATCTCTTTCTTCTCGGCTACTTCCCATATGGCGCCCTGGATTTCCTGCATCAATGCAGCCTTTTCATCAGCGGAATTACTCTCTGGTTCTTCTAGCATTTATTCATTATTTACAAATAGGACTTGACAGTCAAGTAAAAACTAGTGTATAATGCTTTTATACTCCTTAGGGAGTTCATACCTTAAGTTCTTTTCCTGGCCCGTAGAGGCCAGGGAAATAAGGACGGACATAAGACAAGAGACTCCTTAAGGAGTACAGGAACCTAGCCAAGTGGCCTTGGCTTGCCCTATGAGTTGGGTATTTTTTTGAGGTGGGGTTTATGAAATACACAAAAATATAGCTAGTTAATGATAGCCCCCGCCCCCCCCTAACTGAGACTGGGTCGCAACAGCAAGTCCTCGTAGGTATATTGAGACTGAGACTCATTAGCGCTAAGGCTAGCATAAGCATTCCTACTGCGGTGGGCTACCATAAGCTCCGCTAATACCAAGGGCGGCTCTGGCATGAGATAAGTTTTTCTTCTTTGATGAGTGAAAGGATCCACAGCATAAGTTCTTCTACTTTACTCTACTATAATCTCCCAGCATAAGCATATCTACTTTAGGTGGAGAGGCTATAGGGCTTATTGAGACAGCAATCTCATTAAGGTCCGAATGCCCTGTATGGTCCTCTGAGGGCCTGCGAAGGGGGCAGGTCCAGTCGAAAATCGGACGCCGTACAGAGGCTCCTAGGTGCCCTGCTGTCGATTTTAGATTTTGACCCTTTACTGATAATCAACGACTTACAAAAGCGTATCAACGACTTACGAAAGCGTTATCAACGACTTACGTAACTATATAGGCGGCTTGTGGCCGCCATCCTTACAATAGTTTCATTATTTTGGATGAGGTGTTCAAAACTAGTGATATCTATTCACATATTATTCGCTATAATTGATGCGTAACACCCGTTCTTTTCCAGTCCAAACGCTACCGACTCCGACCTCGGATGTCGACCGCTAGCATCTCTACCGTTCAGAAGACCCTCTGCCTTGAGCTTTGGACTTGCGGATATATGACAGCGACTCGGCCTTCGACATGGGAAAACCTCGGATGGCCTCTCCGTGCATTACGCACCTAATGATCAGTAAGTGGAGAGGTGGCCGCCAAAGCGGCCTCGATGACGTAGCAAGTGGGACATAGATTGGTAATGTAGCCCCAACTCTGGGACGGTTCACAGCCCGTGTAAACACAGATGACCAATCAACACATCAAAATTATGACTGAGAAAAACAAAAGTTTTATCCGCTACGTAGTAATCACAAACCACGGACACTGGGGCAGATCCCCAGATCTGTTAGAGGCATTGAAAAATGCCAGAGTTAACTCGTTTTACAGCTTGAACACCACGAAGGAAAGTAAAACTCCTTTGGCACACGTCTATCGTCTGGAGCTTGACCCAGTCGAGAGCCGATGGACAGACGAGACTAAGGCTGAGCTAAAACGATGCCGAGTCAACCTCACGGGCTATGAGAACGGAGATCTAATCGAACCTTGGGTCGATGACTGGGGTTCCCTCCAATCATGGGGTGCCAAGGGGGAAGCCGAGAAGGTGATCGAACTCAAGATCAGAAAGTAATACCACAGCCGTGGCTCTTCGGGGTCACGGCTTTTTGGGTAGAGGCATACTGCCTCTGACTAACACACAACCAATACAAACTATGATACAAGCAATCATCTCCTACGAGTCTGGCGAAATGAGCCAAGACGAAACCATACAATTCTTTGCCGAGCTAGTGATGACTGGGTTCATCACTGCAATGCAAGGGCACTACCAACGCACCGCCCAAGACTTAATTGAGCAGGGCATAATCTCCGAAGACGGGGAAGTAAACTAACACATAACCAATACACACTATGACAGATTACAATAAAGTTCTCCGCTCCTTCATTCACTTTCAAGAGGCCGCAGGCTTCAAGCTAGTATCAGCTAGTGACGGTGAAGACCGCATCAAAGATCCATCTACGGCACAGGCCGTGGAGTGGGCGACCGCCGCCGAAGAAGGCACACTATCCTTCGTCAAAGACGGGGATCGCATCACCGCCTACACCCTCATCGGTAACGAGGCGTCGGCCACCATCTATGACATCGGGCACGCCATTTTAGCGTCGCCTAAAGTCGTGCAGGATTTCGACGATGCGTGGGACGCATTCATCAACAAGTGGGACGCACTTGAAGCGTAACCCAACCCTCAGCCTGCACCTTAATCGGTGCGGGCTTTCTGGGTAGACGGACACTCCGTCGAACTAACACAGCAATACAAACTATGAAGACAGAAACAAACATCAACCAACTCGCTAGCGAGATTGCAACTGAGATAGTCGAGCATCGCATCGGCTCGCACCTAACATGGGAGTGCGACGAAAGCGGAGACTGCATCTCATTCACCGAAGAGGCGCAAGACCTGTTCATTGAGCTATACGACATCGTCCACAATAAACTAATACAACTATGAAAGAAAAAACTATCGAGCGAAACATCACAGCTTTAGCTTATGCTAGGGCTTATCTAACTTCTCAAATTGCGCAAGCATACGACTCCGACGATATGGTTTTATACGCCATACTCAGAGAGGCGAGAGGCGTTCTTGAAGACGGGGTCGATGAGCTTAGTGGAGCAGGTAAAACGCCTAGTCACGAACTAGATTCTATCCCTAACGACGAGGTATGGTGGGACGAGTTAAGACAAGCATCAACCGACTAAAACTATGAAGACATTTAGAATCATTCTAATTACAGCACTTGCCGTGCTGTCGAACCTCTCGGCCAACGACTCCGATATCGTAGCGGCTACGCTGATACTGGAAGCAGGCGGAGAGTACGCTGAAGGGGCTATGCAGGCGGTGCATGAAGTTATACTCAACCGAGCTGTCAAACGCAGGCTCACGGCCAAACAGGTGTGCTTACAGCGCAAGCAGTTCAGCTGTTGGAACAGCGGCAAGATCGCCGCCCTGCTAGCCAAGTCAAAGCGGCACCCTCGGTGGCACGAGGCGCTTGGTATCGTGCACTCAGCCCCGACTAATTACACGGGCGGTGCCGATCACTACCATGCTGACTACTGCGACCCGTACTGGGCTAGCTCGTTGAAAAAGACTTGCAAGATCGGTCGGCACATCTTCTATAAATAACCAACACAAACTAACTATGAAGACATTTAGAACACCAAAGAACGAACGTTCAGAACTGGAGCAGAGCTTCAGAAACAAGGCCGCCAAAGCCTTTTTCCAATCAAGAAAAGAAACAGAGGACTACGCTAGAGGTATGTACTTCGGGCAGTATATCTCTGAAAAGTTTGCGGCGTTAAGCGTCCAAACTTACCATCGCCATAACCTTCTACTAAGATAACTATGACAGACCTAGAAAAAAGAATAGAAGAAATATATTACAGGGCCGATGGCATACAAGAATCAATATGCGAAGGCGGAGCCGAGGGAGCATACACCCCCAAGGAACTATCTGAGATGCAGACCGAGGTGTATGCCCTTGAGGCCTACGCAAAACAACTAGAATCCAAACTAACCAAAAGCACATGACAACTAAATCAAACCTACAAATCGGACAGGCCTACATCGTAGACGACAAACCTATGGTGCTGACCGACATAACATACGGGAGGCACAGCTTTACCGACGGGTGCTACGGCTTTGGCCGCACCCTCGGCCGCCGCCCTTCGGACTCCAAAATCCTCGACCGTCTTCAGATTGCTGAAGGCGTTGACCCAAAAGCTATACTCGACAAGCTACAAGATAGCGTGCATAGTATGGTTCAATTCTACAGAAACAAATAAGATGTATCCATTTATGAAAACAAATACAGAAATACAATCGGACTTCAACCTGCACTGGTTGGAGCCTCTCGACAATGCACTGCAGGAACTCAGCAAGTGCGACGCACGCCAAGCTCCTATCAGCGAGCAGGGTTATACTCACTTGGCCTTGGCCGAGCTGTCCCAACTCCGTGTTGGCATTCAATACCTCAAGGACATCCTTGATGATCCCCTCGACAAGCCGAGCGATAGAGCCGTAACACGCATTGACTTGGGCATCTTCAAGAACGCCTTGCAGGGCTACGACGTAGAGGAAGAGCTTGGAAAGCTATCACTATGAGCGAGGTCAAGAGCACTAACCCTAAGGACAGAGTAGGTGTACGCAAGGCACCTATGTCTGGCCTTCCTGCTCCAGTACTAATGGAGTGCGGCCTAGTTAAGTTGCACGGAGACTTGAAGTACGGAGCCTACAACTGGCGCCAAGACGGGGTCAGAGCCTCGGTGTACTACGACGCTGTATGGCGGCACCTCACGGCTTGGTACGAGGGCGAAGACCTCGACCCAGACTCTGGTGAGCACCACATAGCGCACGCAATGACAGGCCTAGCAGTCCTACGTGACTCTCAAATGTTTGGGAACTGCGTAGACGACAGGCCTAGATCTCACAAACGAGGATGGTTGAAGGGCATGAACTGCCGTGCCGCTGACATGGTCGATAAAGCTAACGATGCAAAAGACCATTGACATCCTTAACATATTCCTTAAGGATTCTTTTTACTAAGGAGATGCCCCTGTAGGGGGCACTTCCTTAAGGAGTTATTCCTTAATTATAACGAACACAAAATAGACGTCAAGCAAAATTATGAAATACGAAAAAGGCACTGCACTAACGGGCAGTCATGGGAGGTTTACTCTCACGGACTGCGAAGTCATCGGCATCAGAGAATCCGACGGAGAGGAGACGTGGTTATACACGTGGTCTACCGACGATGATCGTCGAGTTTTAACTACAGGGAGAGAGCTGTCTGAAGCAATCGCAGACGGCGCTGTCCTTGAGCAACCATAGGATAAGAACTATGTACGAACTACAGATCAGCACCTACCCCGATGGGGTAGCAAGAAAGCTAGGACAGGACGTTGTTGTTCAACGACTGAACCTATTGAATAAGTTCGATGACTGCACCATCGAAGAACTACAAGACGGAGATCAATACTTCGTCCCCATGCAGGAGTTACCACAGCGCCAAGCTGAGGACATCTTGAACTACATCGAAGAGAATCAAATCGACATCGTTCACGTGCCGACAGGATCTATCGCTGATGAAGCTCCGAGGTTTGAGATCGAACTTTACTCGCACGGGACTGAACTAGCCGAGACACTCTGCACCGATTCAGTTCGTGACGCCATCAACTATTTGATGGATATGTCCGAGGAAGAAATATGATTGACAGGGCATAGGGTGAGCCTCTTAATACTAGGATGGCTCACTTCTATGACTGCAATGATACACTCGATGCCTTCCTTCGTGAAGACATAAGCACCGTAGCACAGGCTCGCAAGGTCCGTGCTATTTATCCAAGCGTTACCACTGTACTAAGCATCTGCAAGGACGAGTTCCTAGATGGAATCTACAAGCCCCGCATGATCACCGATCTAGCACGGGAGAACCCAGCGCTACCTTGGCAGGCCGTAGAGAAGATGACCTACGGTACACGACAGCACCCGAGCGACGGGCAGAGCATACCCTCGTCAGACTTCGGGACGGCAGTGCACAAGAGAATCGAAGAGCTAGTGCAGGCCGAGTTGCACGGGCACGAGGTGCCCGAATGCCCTTACACTGAATGGGCTACACCTTTCCTTGACTGGATCGAAGCAGAGCAGGTCAAGCCAGTCGCTACTGAGTGCATCATAGCAGACAGACTGCTTAAGATTGCAGGTAGCGTAGACTTCGTAGGGTACGACCACGAAGGTAATCTTTTTTTAGCGGACTACAAATGCCGCACCAATACACGGGGCAAGGCCAAGGTATACGACAAGGACTGCGAGCAGTTGGCCATCGAAGCCTTCATGATTCAGCGTCAATACAACTTGGACTACACGCCCGAGTGCAGGTCAGTAGTCATTGACTGCGACACCAAGAAGCACTGGCACCACGTGTGGAATACAGACGACGTGAAGAAGGGCATCGCCAACGCAAAGCTAATGGCGAAACTCTATTGGAACAAACGCATGAAAAAATAAGAGGACAGCATGGACGCATTCACTATATTTATTTTCTTCTTGGCCGTCACTTTCTTTATCGTATCTTTTCAATAAACCTATGAAAGACTTAGAACCAATCGACTGGACAGAACTGGGCTACTACATAAGCGACGACGCTATACAGCTCAGCGGTTGCGACTCAGCCGTACTGGGTATCACCGACGAGGGAATCCTATGCTACAGCTACGAGCTACTCATAGATGTATTCGTTACACGTGACGGGATGCAACCCGACGAAGCCCTAGAGTGGGTGGAGTTCAACGTCTTGAGACTCCAAGGTCACGGCGGCAAATTCCACGTGGTATACACCAACATATAGGTCGTGCTGTTTGAGATACAGTACAAGCACTCAATGATGCCCGACGGCTACGTCGGCAGATGCATGAAGCACGCTCACACAAAAGAGCAGGCACTAAAATATTTCGCCCCGAAAAAACCTGACAAGAACGGATGGACTCGGACCAAGCACAGGGCCTCGGTCCAAATCATAAGCGTCAATGAAATACCTAGCACAGAGTAAACTTAAAGAGTGGAGACAGGCCAACCTGCCCAAGGAGTGCCCGATATTTAAGTGCAAGGTAGACGACGCTGTCGTCGATCACTGCCACAATACAGGCCTAGTCCGAGGCGTACTGCACAGGCAGAGCAACGCATGGGCAGGTAAGATTGAAAACTCTTGGAAACGGCACGGGTACAATTCTAGAGTTGCGTTGCCAGAGGCACTGCGTGCCTTGGCTACATACCTAGAGGAAGCTCGGACCGATGTACTGCACCCTGTAGGACTGCGGCAGAAGTGCAACCGATTCAGCAGGCTAAACAAGGATGAGCAGATCGAGACTCTAATAAAATTTAAATGCGATTCAGATGAAATTAATTCTTGCAAGAACTCTAAGGCTCGCACACAATGCTTTCGCACCGCCTTTCTTGAGCAGTGCACTTAACGCAAACCATAAAACATATGACCAAAGATAATACACCCAAGATAATGCAGTCCATCCAAACCGAGCTAAAGGCTCCGAAGGGTAGGACCAATAAGTTCGGAGGATACTCTTACAGATCCGCCGAAGATATACTAGAGGCACTCAAGCCTTTATTGAATAAGTACGACTGCTTCCTTACCATTGACGACAGCATCGTCGAGGTCGGCGGCAGAGTATACGTCAAGTCAACAGCTACGATAGAGGAATCTCACGGAGATGTTGTCAGCGAGGCCAGCGCTTTCGCAAGGGAAGCCGAAGCTAAGAAGGGCATGGACGAAGCCCAGATTACTGGCTCGGCCTCCTCCTATGCACGCAAGTATGCGCTTAACGGACTTCTTTGCATCGACGACACCAAGGACGCTGATGCAACAAACACTCACGGGAAGGGTGAACCTTCCTATCAAAAGAAAACACAAACCCTGGATGGGTTAATATAATGGACAAGCAATACGACAACAATAACAGCGGCGCTCTCTTCACGAACGACCGCAAGAAGTCGGACACTCACCCTGACCTTACTGGTTCAGCGGAGGTAGCTGGCAAGGACTACTGGTTCAAGGCGTGGAAGAAGACAAGCAAGAAGGGTCAGCCGTTCTTGTCTGTTTCGTTCGACCCGAAGGAAGCCGACGTGGTTTCCAGCGGAGTAGCCCCGCAGAACGACGACCCCGTCCCGTTCTAAGTCAACCTTGACTACACCCCAAGCGTGCCGACTGGAGTCCTAATCTTCAGTCGGCATTTTTATATAACTTACAGCACTTAACACTATGCAAAACTATGACAAACTTATTAGAAGCAAACACAGATCTTCCGCACAACTTATCTGCGGAGCACGCAGTTATCTCCTGCTGTTTATTGCAGGGTAACTCTGATGCTTACGATAGCATCAGCCGTATACTGAAGTCCGAGGACTTCTATTCCTTTCAGCATCAGCTAGCCTACCAAGGCATAGCCGACTTGGCCAACGACGGCCAGCCCCTAGATGAGATTCATCTAGTCGAGAAGCTCAAGGTAAACAACAGCATCGACGAAGTCGGTGGAGTAGCTGGCATCTTCGGGTTGACCGAAGGGGCCGAGACTACTACGTCAATCAAGCATTACGCAGGCATCGTCAAGGAGAAGAGCAACCTAAGAAAGTTGCACCGCTCTTACAGACTGGCCGCCGAGCAGGCGGCATCGGAGCAGTTACCTGCTTCTGACATCCAGGGTGCAGTAGAGTCCAACCTCGGCGACGACATAAGCTCGGGCGCAGGTATCGAGAAGATCTCTACGTCCGTTGAGATACTCAAGGACGAGTTCCAGCAGATGAAAGATGGCACCTTCGTGAAGGACGTGGTCCGTACGCACATCCCGCACCTAGATGAAAAGCTAGGCATGGGTGGTATAGGCGCAGGCGAAGTCTGCATCGTGGCCGCACCTACCTCCTGCGGTAAGTCCGCAGTCGCTATCAACATTGCACTGCGTGCCGCCAAGGCGGACGCTGTACCTACCTGCATCTTTTCTTTCGAGATGCCGCAGAAACAAATCGCAAGGCGCATGATTCAAACTCTCAGCGGAGTTAACCTTCGACAGATCGAAGAGAACGTAGCCTCTACGGCTAAGGTCAAAGCCGTGAACTCAGCAAACGAAACGCTGTCTACTCTGCCCATCTATACCGTGCACTCAGTGCAGGGAGCAGACGATCTCAAGAGTCAGATAAGAATCCTAGTCCGCAAGCACGGGGTAAAGCTGGTAGTCATTGACTACCTGCAGTTAATCCCGTTCGGCAATAAGCTAGGCAAGACCGAAGGCATCTCAGCGATCTCTCACAAGATCAAACAGATCGCCGTTGAGCTAGGCATAGGCATACTACTGCTGGCGCAGGTCAACCGAGAGGGAGCCAAGCGTGAAAGCGGACTGTCCTTGTACGACCTCAAGGATTCTGGTGACATCGAGAACGACGCTGACGCAGTCGTACTTATGTGGCCGAAGGGAGGGGACGTTGAGTCAGCCAAGAAGGTTGACGCAGTCGGACCATACACTGAGTTGCAATACTCAGTTGCTAAAAATCGAGAAGGCGAACGTGACGTTCGTGGAATCTTCAAACTATATCACTGCGTAGGAATAATAAAATAATGAAAACAAAAAACCAACTAATTGAAATCGCCGCCAACGAGTTTGGCAGTACACCTAATGTCATCCGAGGTAAATCCAGAACACGACGTGCATCGTACGCAAGGGACGCTCTGTCGTATATCCTGCACCTGCACGGATGCACTCACGAAGAAATATCTAAGCTAGTAAACAGAAGCCGTTCAAGCGTAACCAAGGGTATCGAGCGAGTTAACGCTCGCAGGAAACATGAAGAGCATGACAGCTCAGTATACCTGCAATCGCTTCGCAAGGCCTGCTTTCACGCAGGCATTCAGATGCCAACCAACTAGCACGAGCATGAAACACAAACGATTTGACATGGATATGTTTGACCTGACGGATAGCCCCGCCAGGGAGGCAACCAAGCAGTACATCTCCCGAAAGGGGTACACTGCTATAGACAACCCCGATAAGTACTGCGCTGACCTAATCGTCGAGGGCTTGTGCTTCATCGAGTGCGAGTGCAAGCTCGCTTGGAAGGGGCCTAAGTTCCCTTGGCCCAGCGTTCACCTCCCTCAACGCAAGAAAAAGTTCGCAAACCTTTCTATGCCCGTACAGTTCTACATATGGAACAAGGAGTACAGTCACGCTATGCGCATCTGCGGCTGGCAACTTACCGATGACAAACTCATCGAGGTGCCCAACAAGATGATCGCAGATGGTGAATACTTCTACGATATACCTACAAATGAAACCTATATCATAAGCAAAGACTGATATAACTTGCAATAAACTAAGGCGATTACATATTTAAACTGCCTTAGCAATAAGGTGTGTTATTAGTTATTGTTACGTTATGTGTTACGTTAGAGGGCTTCTCGTCATAGTGTAGCCCTCGACATTTGGCCTCTCCCCTAATCATACTTAACGGGGGGAGGCCAAACTTGTTTTAGGACCTGTCGAAGGTAGGCCTTACGCCTTCCTTGCGTCTCTCTTTTTGTAACTTTTCCTGTTGTTTTTTACCTGCACCTGTTCGGTTGTACCAAACATCGGACAGTGGAGAGTTTCTCCAGGCCTTCATCTCAAACAACTCTACGTCGCCCTTGACCCAGGACCTTAGCGATTCCTCGCCCTTGACAATAATGTTCACGGCAGGAGGAGTGAAGCGCTGTATAACGCTCTCTACTGTGCCCTTCTCGAGGGCACGTGTAGTCGTGTACTTACTTAGGCCAAACATACCTAGCATATTGTTCATCACGTGCTCGGGAATGTATGTATCCTTGCCTGAGATCCAGTCGTCCAGCAGATCAGACGGAAGGCCGAACATGGTCAGCAAGGTAGCCATGTATGCAAGCCTGCGAAGCGCAGCGGTACGCTGCTGCAGTGTCTTGCCTGGTCCGCCGAGGTCATTCATGAACTCCTGCCTGTTGTAGTTCAGGTCAAGTAGCATGAAGGTACTCAGCTTGTAAAATAGTCTCTTGCTTGGATCAGTCTGGTAACCCTCGGGCACCTGAAGGTAAGTCAATGGCTGACGTTGCAATAGCTCGGCAAGCAGTGCCTCCTTAACGTAGATACTATCCATAGCCTTACCTAGTTTAAGATCTTCTATAGTTTTCAAGGCATCTTCCCTGCCCATTGTAATTGTCAGTTCACTCAGTATTTGCTCGTACTTCTTAGAACCTACAGGTGCCTTCGCTTTCTTTACGAAGTCATCGTACGCCGCTTCTATACTAGCGTGCTTCATTGCTGTATCCATCTGACGGAACGGGACCAGTCGGCTAAGGCCGAAGTCCAGCGCCTTCTGAAGTACACTGGGATCTTGGAACTCAGCAGATAACTGAGTCTTAGATATGCTAAAATCATCTTCAATGTCGAACCTACGGTTCCCCGTGACAGTGCGGTACACCCCAGACACAACGCCACCTAAGCCACGGTACAGTGCGACCTTGTACAAGTCCATTATCTGCACAAGCACAGGGCCAGGGTTGATTAGCGTAGCCATGTACGTCAGCGTACCGAGGCTCTTAAGTATTTCATTCTCTGCTTGGAACTGCGTAGTAATAAGCTCAGTCAAGCTCTTCACAGTATCTGCGTCGGCGTTATCAATTTGTCCTGCACTGAATAGCTCTTCGGTTAGCTTCCCTAGTTCGCCTTGAAGGCTACCCTTGCCCTTACGTGTATCGCCAACAACCTTGAAGCTCTCGATAGCACGGGCCATGTTAGCCGTGTACTTACCGAAGGCAATGCCTGGGTTATCGTAGAACTTTAACTTGTCCGCTGGTATCAGTTGAATATCACGGACCTTAACATTGCCTGGAAGTCTAGCGCCGTTAATATCTACACGGAACTTATTCTGCAGGAAGTCCTGGAAGAACCTTGCACGCTCGGTGTCGTTCATCTCGGGAAGCGAGGCATCGTTGCCGTCCTTGTCCTTTAATGCGCTACGGCGTTCGTTCTCCTCTCGGACTAGAAGCTCAAAGGTGCGCTTTGACTTTTGCCCGTAGGAATTAATTAGGCCCTCAAGATCTTTGACTACCCGAGGAAAATAATCCTCAAGGTAGCCCATAGCGGGCATACCGAGTTTAGTATACTCCGCATATATCTCCTCCATAATGGGCTGTACATCCAAGCGATACATATTAAGCAAACCGTACTTATGAAGTAGCGCATCCCTGCGCTGCATCTTAGCCTTGTTTCTTGGACGACTAGCCTCCTCTGGAGTAGGGCTAAAGAATAACAACTGTTTCATCTCAAGGAACTCTTCTCCCTTGATTGCGTTAAGCCTGTTAAAAAACGGTTCGGTTTGTTTCCGATAGCGGAACGATTGCTCTCTTATCGCAGTGTCCAAGTTCTGAAGAAGCCTTCCAAACATTGGGTTAATACGATTCAGCCGAGTAATAACTGGAGTAAGGAACTTAGATGCAGTCTTTCGCAATGAACTATCAGCGAACCACTTGCGCTCTTCTCTGATTCGCTCTGACGCTTTAGCGTCTGCGCTTTCACCAGGGTCAGTGTTTTCTTGAGCTGTGTTCTTATCCGTTGCATCGTAAGCGTTGGCCACTACCTGCTGACTCTTTGGTCGGATCGTAGGGTCAATAGCATTAAGAAGCTCTACTGTATCTACGATCACCTGAGCCGCCTCGGGGTCAGTCTTTACCATAGGTCCTAGGACCTTGGCCATGTACGCCTGCACCGAACGAAGGAGATCTACAATAGCCTGGAAGGCTGGGCCTCCCTTGTCGACTGCAATGTACTGCTCGGTGAAGTCCCCGTACCTGAACTTCTGAACGACTGCACGGCTGTACTCTGAACCGAAGCCGACCGTGTCGCCTTCCTGTAGAGATTGGTATACGTTCTGAATTTCTGCACGTTCTTGCGGGGTAAGGTTGTTACCCAGTGCAGTAAAGAAATCTACCCATAGCGCATCTTCGCTACGCCCAGTCCTAGCTTTCTTTTCTTTCTGTATAAGGACGTTGTGCATAGCAGCGTGAATAATCTCTTCACGCATTGCGGCCTGCACGCCAGCCTTAGTTCGGTTAAGTAAAGCCCTGGGATTGTACTCAATAATTTTCTGCGTGACGTTGTACTGCGCCACGAACTGCCCTAGCATATTAGGGTATATATTGATACCCATCTTATCAGCTATTGAACTGAAGGACTTCGATACGAAGTCTTCAAGCTGATTGATATTATCAAACGTCTCTTGAGGACCACGATCCTCTGCGGCAGTCTCTGCCGCTTGAGCTGTTACATCTTGGACAGTTTGTCCAGGAACCGCTTGGCGAACGCCTCGGGAGTCTCGTCTTCTTTGGGAGGAATACTCGCCAAGATTTTGGGTTGGTTTCCTACTGAGGATTTCACTTGCCGTGCGGGTGTCTCCTTGCGGGGTCGTTGGATTTTTGTTATCATCTTTTGTGCGTATTTCTGTGAATGTATCTAGGTTAAATATAGCATCTTGATCGCCCCATATAGCGATGTCAACTGCATCCTGCTCGTTATCTACGGCGAACACAACGTCTAAAACGTATTGTCCGTTTTCACTATTATACCATCCGCCAAGCATAGCTCCTTCTACATTAAGGTGCGGCTTGTTGTCGATTATGTATTGAGTGAGGGACTCTTCATTGAAATTCTCTTTGTCGATAACCCGTTCCGTAGCTTTATCAGGGGCAACGATGTATCCACCAGTGGCAAATTCACCAGCAGTGTCTACAGTAAACCCGTCGGGGCTATCTTCAATAACCTTGCGTAATTTCTTTACAGCTCTACGAGCTTGCTGGCTTCCGACAACCTTCTTAATAGTAGTTACCCTGGCACCGTACGGAGCTATGACTTGAGCCGCCTGCGGCGGATCCATCGTAATCTCTTTGTTCTTACGAACCGAATCTGGAATCAAAAGATAAGCGTCTACAGTTTTGTCAGGGACACCAACTACCTCTCCGTATACGGGGGTCGTATAAGTCTTGTGGGCGATCTTTTCCTTGACCGCTTTTGTAGGTTTCACTACAAGCAGTACGTCATTAAGTTTAAAGTTATTGTCCCTGTAGAAACCGTCACGCAGTTGACTGTTCTCTATATCGAAGAACCCTTTGGATTTTAAATACTCAGCGAGAGGCGTGGACTTGCCACGTTGCGCCAGCAACGCTTCAATGAATGGGCGGCTTGCGGAGCTGTTCATTAAACTCTCTAGAGTGCTATGATTGTTCAGCGTCTCTTTAACAACCTTGGTTGGCCTGCTTGCAAGTATCTCTTTCTTTACATCGGCGAAATCACGAAGTTCAAATGTGCCGTCCTTCTGTTTTTCTTGAAAGGCGTTTTGATAAAAGGTTAAGAACGCTTGCTTGTTAAACAAGAACATCGTGTCGGGACTTCCCGATACCAAGAATATGTAACCCGTCTGCTCTTTGCCATTCTTGTCCGTGTACTTAAGCTGCGAGATCTTATTGTTAATTGCTGTTGCCGATTTGCCAGAAGCCCATACACGACCAGCCGCTCTGTTAGCAGGCTGCAGTGCAAAGCTGGGACCTGCATCTAGATTTACTGAACCTCCGCTTGGTAGATTAAAGTCACCTTCGCCAAGCTGGTCTGCAGCCCAGAACCATACTGGTATATCATTCTCTACGATGTCATCAATAAGGGCATCCATATCAATGATGTCCGATTGTTCAACGTGAGACAGAGGAGCTTTTTGCGGTGCAGTAAACGGTGCCGCCTCGGCCACTACATCCTGGGCTACAGCTTCTTGTCCTAAAGATAGGTATTCATTACTAGGTGTAGCTCCGTATACTGGATTCTTAACTAAGACAAGAGGTCCAACTTGGATTGCTTCGTCGCCAGCAATCACCTCTTTCATTGTTTCACGGTTGTAGAAGTAACCTCTGCGCTCTGGGTCCATGCCCACTTGTATGTAAGACGGATCTTTGAGGGCCTTGTCGGCCATCTTCTTGGCTTGAGTAGGAGTTACATTTTTGTATGTTCCTATAATCGTAGCTATAGTTCCTTTGTCTTTTCCAGTTGCTATATTTAAGGCGGCGATTCCCTTACCAGCCACGCCAAGCTGCACGTTTTCAAGAACCCCTGTAGATTGATACGAAAGTTTCTCGCCAGCTTGAAAGTTGCCTTTCGGTTCGTGAATTACAGGAACCCAAGTTCCGTAATTTTTGTATGCGGGAATGTCTAAGCGCATGGCTACTCGTTTCCCATCAAGAACTGCTGCGTTCAAGAAAGGAACTTGATTCTCTTTCAAAGCAGTACGCATATCTGAGTTAGTCTCAGGTGCAGGCACAAAATCGTAAGCGTGCACTGACTTAAACTCATCTGCAACCTCTGCTACCTTGCGGCTTTGCTGACGATCACCAGCCTTGATGTTTTCCTTAAGTATCTTGGCTTGCTCTTGGATCTCTGGAGTGCGCTTCAAAACGTCCTTGAAGGACAGTGTGCGGCGATCGACCCCTGATGCCTGGGCAGTTATGTCTGAACTAATCTTAACTGATATAGGCCTGCCAGCATCGTATTGCCTACGCATCTGCGAACGGACATCCTTGCTCATTGCATTAATTTGCGCAGGAGAAAATCCTGATTCAATTAATTCAGCACGAACGCTGCCTGCGTTCTTGCCCTTACCGCTGGCTATGTAAACGGCAAGCTCTAAGTCAGAAGCATAGTTAACCTCAGCGCTATTGTATTTCGGCGTAGACCTGGCCATCCTGCGAGAGATCTTAAACTCTTGAGGAAGAGGAAAAGATATAGCTTCTTCCTCAAACTCAGGTGCCGTCTCTACGGACGGCTCTGGTGCAGGAGTTGGGGTAGGAGTAGGCGCTGTAGGCGCCTGCCCTCTTCGGCTGCGCTCTAGTTTTATAGCGTTAAGGTCAGCAATGTTTTCTCGAGCAGATTGATTGTTAGGGTCTCTAAGTTCTGGAACCTCTTCAAGCCTTTTATTTATAGTTCTTTCTAAAGCATCAAGCTCATCGTTGAATAATTTTTTAATGCTTTTGCCCCTAGTTCCCTGGCCCGTAGATGAAGATTGCAGAACATAATCAGGAGAGTTAACGTCTGAAAACTGTGAGTCTACTTCATTTCCCGTTATCCCAATAGTGCCGTCTTCTCTTTTAAATCTAATCAATCCAGATTCATCAGAGATACCTATGGCCTCGACTTGTTTGGTCTTGCCGTTTACGCCTACAATCTCAATGGTATCGCCTACCTTGACGTTGCGGTAATCACGCTGTGCTGGTATAGGAGTCTCTGTTTCTTCGGGTGCTTGCCCTGGGGTAGGCTCTGGTGCAGGAGTTGGTGCCTGCTCAACAGGCACAGGATCTACGGGTACGTCTTCTTCTAATACGTCGTCTTTCTCCTCGCCAAGAACCACGTCAAGAGGCATCTGCTCTCCGAGTTCGGTGACCTGCAGACCTACGTTCGGGTCGTATCGACCCTCTAGTATTCTTTCTGCTGCAGCGGCAGAGTCCTCGCCTTCATCAACGGCCAGGGTAACAGTAGTAGTATTGCCGTCTACTGGCTTGTAGGTTACTTGAATTTCCCGAGGGACAGATACTTCAGACCGTCCTTCGACGGGCTTGCCTAAGTCTTTATTGGTTGTGCTAGTCTTGCCTGGGCTACCAAGAACCTGGGCACCAGCGCTTACAGTTCCGCCTACGATTGCACCTACCCCGAACTCCAAGGATCTGCGCTTAAGTGTATCCATCGTGATTAGTTCACGGTCCTCGTCGTAAAGCATGGAAGCTAGAGTATCTAGCGACTGCCCTTGAGAGGCTTCGGTGAAGCCCTCCGCTAAACCTGACTCGACTATTTCACGCAGTGCACTCTTGTCTTGATCTATAGCTTTTTTAAGTGCCTTAGAAGATACGCCCTTGCCGCTTTTAACTCTACGAAGTAAAGGCTTTACGGCTTTGCCTACGGCGGCCAGCTCAAGGGTTGTACCTAGTGCTGTCTGCGCTAGCATACCCTTTAGTGCAGCTTCTTTTTCAGACCCGTTAAAGTCCGTGTACTGTTTGCCAATAGTCTGCTCCATGTCCGTCAAGAACTCAGAGGTCATCTGTCCACCTGTAGTCAAGGCGGCTGCGCCGTACATACCTACTGGTCCAGCGACGGCAAAACCTACTGCACCTGCCCCAATAGTAACGGGTACCTGACCCAAGCCCTGAACGACTTGACCGAAGAAAGACTCACGGAAGTCTTCGTCTAAACCAGCCTGATCGCCGATCCCCTGGCTGTACTGCCGCATATCTTCGGCGGCCTGTAGTAAGCTATCACTACCAAATGACTGCCCCATCCACTGCGTAACACCAGCGGCTGAACTAACAGCCGCCTGAGAACCGCCAGTAAATAATCCCTTACCTACGTCTACGACGAAGGAGTCCTCTGCGTTAGCAACAGAGGCTATCTCACGCTGAGCATATTTAATTATTTGAGAAGATGCAATCCCGTCAGGGTGCTGCACCTTGTGCTGCCGACCGTCAGGACCTCGTACGATGCTTACTGCCATATGATTGGTTTGCTTTTTAAAATGGGCGATATCCTCTTTGTCCGCCTTTGCGTTGCTCAGGTTTTAATTCTGGCAAAACAAAAGGTTGACGATTTTTACGCTGAAAAGACCTGTTAGAAGTCGTTGGATCTTTTTGTATAGCAGGTTCAGTTACTACACTTTCTATAACCTTACCCTGCATTTCACCTGTATTAGCTTCGGCATCAGACATTGTTCCGAGTACATCAAAGCCTCTGCCAGTCATAGTCTGACCCTTGGCTGTCGCAAAGAAATTAGCAAACATAGGATCGGAAAGTGGAATAACTTCTTTACCGCCTGGTAAGAACCCATTAGTATCTACTACGATTCCGTTTTGAGATGGATCATATGTACCGTTGACTGACTCTGCGGCTAAGGTTACCGACTCGTTAAACTTCTTGGCATCCAGTCCTTCAGTAACACCCTGAACCGCAGCAATACTAGAGGGATCAGCGCCCATTGAAAGTGCTTCTTGTGCGCTAATATTTCCTTGGTTGAACTGATCTAGGACTTGTTGATTTAACTCAGCTTTTTCTTGTTCCTGTCCAAGCTCCATAAATTGCATAACCACAGCAGCATTTTTAGGATTGTTAGCAAAAAGATTAACGATGTTTTTTGCTTCTTCTGCATCTCCACCTGTCATTCTTGTAGCGTACGGCATTAGTGCAGCGGAAAAGTTATCCCTTTCAATCTTCTCTTGTTTTTTCTCTTTGTATTCCTCAATGACTGAGCCAATCTTTGAGCCGAGATTAGCCATTGCGTTCGCCCGTATGTTAGCGGCATTTATGAAGCCGCTGTAGTCTGCGTTTGCCAGTTCTGGTCGAATTGTTGATCCTGATTGAAATGCCATATTATTTGATTTTTGTATTCATCCACTTGCGGATAATTGATTTGATACGTGGCTTGTTGGAGATGAACTTAGCAAAGCGTTCTCCGTATTTAATATACGTATTGCGGAACCAACTCGGTGAGTCGTTTAGCATCCATTCACGGAACTCTAGCCACTTAGGATTCTCAATGCCGTAGACCTCACGGGCTACCCAGCAAGGCAATGTAAATGCACCCAAGGCACTACCAAGTCCACCCATCATACCAGCACTACTAGCTGCATCAGCCTGTGCTTGCATACCCTGGAACGTAACGTCCTGTCCTCGCTGTTGCAAGGCCATATTAAGACCTACGTTAGGATCAAATAACTGAGGTCCCATTGGTCCCGCTGCAGCTTGCTGTGCCTGTCCTAGCATTTGACCACCAAGAGCAACAGAAGCAGAAGGACGACCTAGGATGACGTTACCTGCGTCGCCCGCTAGATTGCGGTTCAGAGCAAATGCTCCTGCGAGTTGCTGGTCAGCCCTGGCAAGTAAATCCGAACCTAGTTTCTGTTGTTGCAACTGATAATCTCTTCGTTGTTGCTCCATAGCTCCCGCTTGAGCAAGCGAACTAGCACCAAATTTCTGACGTTGTAACTGCTCCGCCCTGCGTTGAGCATTCATAGCTTCAGCTTGACCAAGAATACCTGCGCCTTTACCTAATCTATTTAAGCGCATATCAGCCTGTTGACCTAATAAACTTGCACCCAGAGCAATCTCACGCTCCTGTTTGTTTAGCTCCTCAGCCATACGAGCTTCCATCTCACCATATACAGCGCTTTGATCCATACCTCTTCCACGAGCAATAGAGGCCTCCCGTGAGGACTGCTGCGCTCTTCGTTTTTCAAGGGCGGTAAGTTCTCCAGTGGACGCTGCGAACTCCATTCCTCGACCAGACAGTATAGCCTCCTGCTCAGTTGGTTCTAAATCAGACAAGGACATCCCTACCTTGTTAAGCTCACGCTCCGCTGCACTAGCAGCTTCACGCTTTGCGTTTATGTTAGACAATCCGCTTTGGTTCAACGCACTTTCTGCCGCACTTGCGGCTACCATTTTAGCATCAAGAAGAGCCTGACCTTTCTCCGCTAGGCGTGGGTCCATCGCTCTATCTGTAGCCTCGTTAGCTAGCATTGTACTAAACGGGTCAGCGTCACGGTTAGCTTGGACTACTTGCGGTGAGAACTCCCGCAGTGCATCTACGTCGGCTTGACGTTGCTTGCCTAATTCGCTGCGCTGTAATTTACCCGCCTCTTCTGATTGAAGTTTTAGTAAATCAAATAGACCTTTTTGTGCATCAAGTCTTTCAGGCGTAGATTCTAACTGAGTCTCAAGCTGGGCAATCCGTGCCTCTCGATCTTGGGCCCCCGACATACCTATCTTTATATATTCTTTTCGTTGCTTTTCGTTTTCCTTACTGAACGCCATATAGCTACCCCTGCGTCCTTTAGTTTGCATAGTCTCAAGGGGAAACAACTTCAGTGCTTGAGCTTCAAGAGCGGCCTTGCGATCGGCACCGCCCATTGTCTGTAATTCTTGACCAGCCCTCAGTGCGGCAAGTTCGCCCTGGATTTTTTCATACTCTGGGTTAGCCCTTTCTGCTAGACCAGTAGCAAATGTGTTAATGTCGGCAAGCTCTAGCGCAGCATATTGGGGACGATATGTAGCTTCTGCGCCAATCAATCGATCCTGAAGTCTAGGGTCCGTAATGCCCTCAAAAGACTTAAAGCCCTTTCCGAATAAGTATTCGCCCATTGACTCTCCTGGGTCAATAGGTGCTGGTTGTTTTGGTGATGATGATCCTCCCATAATGTTATATCGCTAGTATTTTACTAAATAGTCTGTGATTACTTTCAACTCGTTTTATTGCTCCACTTCTGTGACGCATCATTATTAGTTTTTTTTGCATAGCCTCTGGGCATACCTCTAAAAACTTTTTCGTTATTTTTTTAAATAAATCATTACTGTTAGCGTGAAGGAAACCAATAAATATACCGTCAGAATCTTTACTATCTGGTTCCCAGTTTTCAATAAAACTCCAGTCGGAGTCCGCATCGCAATTATACCACATACCTAAAGCTGTAATATCCCCTTCGTCGTTCTGCTCGACAATAAATGTATCCTTCGCAATATGGTAGGCAACAAGCAGTTGTATTAAATCCTCAGGCCATCCAGCCAGCACTTTGCCGTTCTCGTTTTCAGCACAGAAATCCACTACCTTATCTATGAAGGCAATGGCTTCTTTTTGTGTAGCATTTTGCAATGCTATTTGAACTGATTGCAGGAGAGGATTCATTATCTACCAATTACTTGCCAATGAACTGTTCCAGTAAATGAAGAAGTATCACGGATGGTTAAAGTTGAATTACTAAGGGAATCAATTTTTATACTATATCTATCATTAACGCTGGCTTCTTGATAGGTAAGTTGTGCGCTAACGGTAGCATTAAAAGCTGTTCCAAAGTTTACGGCAGTAGTAGTATTAGCCGAAACCGTTACTGTGCCAAACTTCATTATTAGACCATTGGGAAAAGTTACGCTCTCTTCACTAGCATATGTACTCGGCGTAAAATTAGGATTACTGTCCACGTAAGCCTTTATGCTTTCAGAGGTAGCTAACTTGGTCGCACTTGCTCCAGTCATTGTATCGCTGTCAATAACATCTCCTAGTTTTGCGAAGGTTACTCCTCCGTCCTTCACTATAAGTTGACCCGACGAATTGATTGTAGTGGAGCTACTGTCGGTAGCTCCCTGGTTAAACGTAGCCTGGTCAAGCAAGTCATTGAGCTTGTCAGCGGTAAGTTGCTCGCCGTTAGAAAACGTTGTCCCTTTAGTTAAGATAGGCATAGTATTAAATGTTTAAGAGATTACTTGAAAGGCTTGGACTGCATACTTTACGTTACTTAAAGCCAACCCCCCTGTAAGAACTTCAAGGACTCCCGATGAATCAGTTGTTACAATAACGGTGTTACCGTTGTCAAAAGTACCTAATAAAGCTGTATTTGAACCAGCTTGATTTGAAGCACCATAGGGCGAGACGGATGACCCCTTCGTTCTAAAAAATATAGTCCTACCACTTACGTTTGCGTCGAATACCTCCATTATAACCATAGCCTTGTTTGAGCCAACAACCGAAGAAAGATCGAAGTCCTGAAAAGTATTTGCGCTTGCAATGGTTATCGTTCCTGTAGCCGTGCTAGCTCTTAAACCTGAATTATTGTCAACATAGGCCTTGATGCTTTCGGCTGTAGCTAATTTTGTATCGGTTGCGCCAGACATTGTGTCGCTGTCTATGACGTCCGTCAATTTAGCAAATCCTACCCCTCCGTCCTTAATCCGAAGAGCATCAGAATTTATTTCTATTGTAGTCCCATCGACAGAGTCCGTCGATATTTTAGCGTTATTGACAGCATTGTTTAAAGTTGCGGATGTTACCGCATCTGTAGCGCCAAATGAATTTCCTGTTATAAATCTTGCCATATCTTATATTGCTTTGTTTGTTGATCTAAATGCTTCAGCTCCGCCGACTTTGATTCCTCTGAATCTAGGTCGGCCAACTGTATTGTTAAGGGTGACTTGCATTCCGTATGCTCGTTTGTTACCTATTCTACCACGGACGGAAACATCCTCGTCGGCTGCTAGGACTGAGTTTGAATTAAGGGAACTGAGAGTACCAATATCTACAGTAGTGTCAAGGTTCTCTAGCTCTGCGCTAATATTTAGGTTTGACGCTTCGTCGGGTGATGATTGCACGTGCAGCTCTAGGTTGTTCCAACGCTTGCGGTCCATACTTCCTAGGGTAAACTGCCTAGTTGTAACTGAAGCAGGTATATTGTAAGGATCCTCTTCCTCCGTGCCATTGACTGGAATAGATGTAGCGAGCACGTCGGTTGCATCTACACGGGCGTCAAGTCTGTGTAGCCCACCCAAAGTATTGACTGCATAGACGGCACGGTCGGACTTTTTACCAGCTACGATTAAGTTAGCAATATTCCAGTTCGTTGCATTAGTTGTATCAATACTTTCCCATTGCTTGTTAATGAAGTTGAAGATTAAAATAGCATTGTTAACACGGCTATTATCTAACGGAACAGCTAGGTAATATCGATTATCAAAGTATACACCTACGCTCTTGTCCCAGACGTCTCGGTTAATACGCTCTATAACAGAATTAATTGGAGAACTCAGGGGGACTTCGTTTCCACGCAGGTTATATAGGTCTTGGAAATTAGCGCCGTATACTCCATTGTCAGAAAGAAACAACACGTTGTTTCCGACTTGTATAATACTCTGCCTTGCTACGCACCCTACTTCGTCTGTAATTAACTTTACAACTGCTGAAGCTCCAACCCCTTGAACCAGATGAATGCTGTTGCGATTAAATACCAAAAGGTTGTCGTCCGAGAATGAGTGCAGTCCTACGTTAAAGTCCGACGTGCCTGCATTAAATCTAAACTGAGCATAAATTTGATCGTAAGTATCGGAGTCCAGCGCATCTGACGAAATCACTTCGTCCAGTATACTTCGGTATTGATAAGCATTTGCTGAAGCTGCTACATTATATTTAAAGGGCATTAACAACCTGCGCTGGTGATACGTTGCGTATTCAGGTGCAGGCATATGCGTAAAACCAAGACCGACAGAAACTGGTTTTTGAACGATTCCGTTTTTATTAGTAGCGTCTGCTTTATCAGTACTAAAGGTAAAGGTAGTTGCGCTATCAATGCTTTTAACACGTACGGTATCACCTGCATTATACGTTGAACTACCTGCATCCGTAAATGTTAATACATCTCCGACAAGGAGTGTATCTACCGCCGAAGAACTAGCGGTTGCGGTCGCTATGCCACTGGCGTAATCAATGTCGGTCAAAGACATAGGAACAGGCTGAGTGTAAGTTCCGCTTTTTACAAATTTAAATCCTGGAGAAATTAAAGATGATGAACTTACCGTAAAAGTCTTGGCGGTTGTTGAACCGCCTGATCCAATGACATAAGTAAAACTTGTGCTGCTGGGAACTGAAGCAATAACAAATGTTCCGTTTGGATTTTCTCCTGCAGTAAAATCAGTTAATCCAGATATTGTAATTGCATTTCCAATAGCCAGATTGTGATTGGCAGAAGTATTGGCCGTTACAACAGAAGACGTATCCATGCTCGACGAAGCAATTTTGATTGGACTAAAAAAGTTGTTGTTCTCCAGTGCGGTTTGTCCGTCACGAAAAATAAAAATCTTATTAAATGACTGAAGCATACTGCTGTTCGGACTAACGTTTTCGCCATCAGGGAAACCCATAGTTACGCTAACGCTTGTATCCTCAAGATTTGTAGCTACTGCATTAATGTTTGAAGCCAAAATTACAAATTGATTGTTGCCTGAGTTAGGATCGCTAAAAGCTGTACTAGCGTATACTTCCGATACCCCGCCCAAATCAAAGACCATATTAAAACCTATAACGGGAGACGTAGTCAGAGTTGTTAGCTGCGGTTCGGTGCCTCCGTCGTCCAAAGAAAATGGCAAGGTCAAAGCAATACCTCCGTAAGCTGCTACGTCAGAGCCACTTAAGGCATATTTAAGGGTCTTGGTAACTCCATTGTCGGTCACGTCGGTAAGCGTATGTAGACCGTTAGGGTCAGGGCTTCCGACTAAACCTTCTACAGTAACTTGGTTTCCGACTACGAATGCGTGCCCTAGGGATGGAGTTGGGTCATCAATAATAATTGACACCTTGTTTGCGGTACCATCTAAAGAGGCGGATCTAATAGTAGTAGGAAGTAAGCCAACTACTGCAGGATTGGCTTCAGTTTCGGCAGAAGTAGGCAGACGCAATACAGCGTCACCAGACGCAAAGGGCGCCTTTATTACGTTGATGCCCTTGCGAACCTGCCACTCTCCGTTCTTACCTAGGCGTCCATTTGAGCTATTGGCAAGCATACCAGAAGGCAGTTGGTCGGGACGGCTGTAGGTATTGAACCCGACGAACCCCACGTCCATATCATCCTGGATGGGGTCATCAGTTGCTCCGTATGTAGTGTATCTTGACAAGGTTTGTTACGTTATGAGTTAGCAGTTCCAAGCCTTGCGGCTCCAATAGTTAGCGGATAATTTATTAGTCTTACCTTTGATGCCGCCGCTGCGAGCGCAGTAGCTCGCCTTGCGCTTAGGCTGGTTCTTCTTGATGCTCATATTAGCATCGCCAAATCTTACGATCTTTTCTTTTCCGCCTTGGCAGGCCTTCACGACAAACTTCTTCCCGCCCTGAACTTCACGACGTGGCACGTTGCACTTCATTTTTGATTTGTCTGCCATTATGCTGTTTTTACTTTCGCTTTAGGTGTATTTGCTACGACTGTTTTTCCTCTGGCTCCTGCTTTCTTTTTCTTTCTAGCTGTGCTTGCTCTCTCCGATTTCGTAAGACTAAGAGCCTTTCTTTTAGGGAGGCAACGGTCAGGGTTTTTCTTATCCTTCGACGTTCCGCAAGGTCCTTTGATAGATCCATCAGTGCCGATCCTTACCCAGTTCTGCTTTCTCCATTGCGCTAGCTGTGACATTATTTTCTTTTACGTTTAGCACTTTTAGATTTCTTGGCGTAGTTAGGGTCCTTGCAATACTTGGATGCAGCCATATTAGCATAAGCAGATGGATAGGTGTCAAACGTCCGTCTCGCCCAGGCTTTACCTGCTGGGCATATCTTACCCCCGCTCTTTGCTTTCTTTGGCATTACTTACACTTATTGCGTTTGCCCATTCCCTTCGTTCCATTTTTAGGAGGACGACCCATTTTACTTCCGTATGTTCCTTTTCCTTTTGGCATAATATTATTTCTTTCTTTGGTTGTGAAAATCAAACAGAACTTTTACTTTTTCTGTCAGAGCTTCTAGGTTGTAGTGCATCCTAGCTAGCACGATAATGAGCGTAATAATGCCAATACCGATAGGCCAGAGGGATGCAATGATGTTAAGAACTTCATTCATTTAATTTGTGATGAACCAAAGTAGAAACCTACAATGGCTAAGGCGGTCTGCCTAATTTCTGGTAAAATAACGAATCCTTGTACAGTGTCCCATTTAAGGCTCTTGAATAGCCCTAGAAAGCCGTTTGTTTCTCTACCTATGGTTACCCCTACGTCAGTCCACGCAAAGACAAATGGGGCTATTACAATGGCAAAGACGGTGGATACAACAAGGAACCTACGAACTAGGACACCACCATCACGTTTAGCCGCTGCATCCGCTGAGGTATCCGCTGTTTGCTGGGACGTAATCATACGCTCAAACTGGCGAGCCTGACTCTCCATTTGTGTACCAATGAGCTTCATTACGAAACCACTGATACCTCCTCCGAGCATTGCTATTAGTTCTGGTGTCATATTATTTCTTTCTAAGTTCTTTGATTACCTTGATTGCGGATGCGGACATATAGAGAAAGGTCGCTAGACCTACGCAGAAACCAAGAGCTTCGTTCACGGGAGATAGTTCAATGGTAGCTATAAAGCCTCCTGTTCCGATTGTTGATCTGTAGATAATATCTTCCATAGCATTTAGTCTTCGTCAGGTAGGGGTGTATAGTGATCAACGGTTGAGGCTTCTTCGGATTCGTCCAGATCGTAGTCCGTTACGTCCAATGCCCACATATAGTCGTCAGTCTCAACAGGATAGGTAAGCCAACGTGTGCCTATACCATTGTCCTCAATCCAGTAATCAAAGCCAAGTTCCTTGCCTTCTTCGTCGGCACGTTCAATGGCGGCTTCTTTGCTTGCGTATATTAAATAGAGCATTATGAAAGGGTTATGCCGTATTCGGCAGCTATATTAGTTTCGAGGGCGGCACGTTTGCTCTTCTGGTCACCAGTGTATAAGAGTACTTCTTTGCAAATTCCATCTGTGCTTCTGCTATATTGAATGGCATTACCGCCAGTTATAGCCGTCATTATTCCTATGTTGTTAGAAGAACTTGAATTCATAGCACTTAAACCACTAGTAGTGGTGCTTCCATCTACGGAAAGAAGGGGGTCAACTCCTGCCTCAGCGTCTTCGTAACTAAAGAATAATACACCAAAGTTTCCTGGGGTCAGAGCATTTGCGTCCTCTACGACTTCTCTTGTAGTACCCCCAGTTTCACTGGTAAACTTAACTGTACCTGTTTGTGGAATTACAGATAGTCCTATTGTTCCAGTAGAAAAAGTTTGCACGTTTTTAACATTGCCAAGAACTGAATGGTCGTTGGTAGGGTTGTGCTGAGATGCGTTTACATTTCCTACCCATACTAATGCAAACCCAGCGTTTCCAGAAGGGTCGTTTGAAAGTTCAGCGGAATCAATCGGAGTCCTGAAGTCTGGGCCAGAGCTACTGCCATCTGAATCAAACTTTAATCCGTTCTGAAAAACTCCAGCAGCAACAATTACGGGCTGAAGGTTAGCAGTCGTTTGTATAGCATCCTTGCCGTTACCTGACTGGTCATACCAAGTCTCTACAAAGCCGTCCACTTGGTCAAACCCTGGGTCTACACCAGATGGTAGGTCAATGCCGTAGACTTCACCGAGGTTAGCTTCAATGGCTACACGGTTGTCTGTTTGGTCAGAGGTATAAACGATAATTTCTTCTATGGAGCCATTTAGTAAGTTACCGCCTGACCTAGACCCAACTTGAGCTACATTTGTAACTGATATTGTTCTACTGGACGATTGTGTACTTGCAGTGCCATTGACCGAAATAGTCTGAGTGCTTCCATCGTAATTACCAAAGTAAATATTTTGATTTGTGGTAGTAGCTGAAGCATTTAAATCATCATTGTTAGTTGCTAGTCGAACTTGGTCTGCCAAAAACAATAGCTCCTGACCGTCATTAAATCCATCTAGCATAGAAAATACACCAGCTACTGCATTGTTGGCTGATTTAGAAACACAAGCAATAGCAATGTTTGTACTATTAATAACACTCGTTGTGCTAAGCGAGTCATCACTTCCGTCAAATGTAAGACCATCAGCTAGCAAAGCTCCAGCATTAACAATCTTAGGCTGGCTTCCAGCAGTTCCTTGAACTGCGTGATTACCTGTTGCTGTATCTCCTGCTTGCGTGGTTACACTTTGGTCATACCAAGTTTTAACGAAGCCATTTTCATCTATACTAGTTACAACAATATTCTTAATAATAATTTTTTCTGAATCGTCACCAGCGAACGTAATGTTTCCATCCTTGTTTGCAAAAAATCTAAGAGTTCCAGTAGAGGTAGAAGTGAACTCCTCGGAGTAACTAACAAAATCCCCTTGAGTTTGATTGTTTACTTGTTTAATTGTAGTGCCGCTGACTTCAACGAATTTAAAGCCATTGACTAGGCTTTGACCGCTTGGAATTTTTACATCAAAAGAAACTCTAACTTTTTCTCCTGCCCCAACAAGACCGCTTTCAGTTACGTGATGAGTAGTTGAAACTGAGTTAGGAGTTAGTTCTAAAGCTCCGCTTGATACTGCCGCTGAACCATTGCCAGCACTCCACCCGTCGGTATCTGTGCTGAAGTCAGAAGTATAAGTAGTCACTTCTGTTTTTACAAAAGCCAACAAAGTTCCATCAGTAACCTCAGCTGCCGTAAAGGACTTCAAGGCATCGTCAGAGCTACGACGAACCTGCACTACGTACTTACCATCAGCACGGGCTACGGTGTCTCCAGTAGCCGCTAAGGTAGCCTGCCGTGTCCCTAGGCTACGAAGTGAGTAAGCTGCCTTAGCAATAAGGAAGTCACCATCACGACCTGTTGCACTCAGTGCCTGTATGTCCAGAGGTGCTACCACCTGAGCATTTACAAAAGAAGTCAATGCGCCAGAAGATACCTCGGACGCTGTGAAGTCCTGCTCGTGGTTGTCGCTTCCTCTTCGGACACGCACAACCTTGGGATCACCACCAGTAAGACTACGGAGGCTGTATGCCGCCGCAGCACTAGGAGCAATCTGCAGGACGCTCTCGCCCACTGAGTTCAGCCGACGCTGGCGACCCAGGGCTGAATCAAGGCTAACGTGCATACTAGACCTTGTGTAGTTGCACTAGTCCACCGCTAATAGTAACGGAGGTAAAGTTGCCATAAACAATTGTTCCTGCTCCTAGAGTTGTAAGGAGGTCTGCGGAATTAGTTACATTAGTAGCAGTCAATGCTGAAAGAGTTGAATCCTTAAGAAACTGGATAGCTCCAAACGAACCTGCGGTTGCACCGTCGGCTGCATTGATTACTATTGAACCTACGGAGCTGAACTCCAGTGCGTTATTTCTTGAACTTGCCATAATTGCGTATTATATCACAGGGTTATTATCGGGCTTGCCGATTTACATAAGTAGAAAACTTTTTATTGATTGTATTATTATTTGATCGAAGGTCAATTTTTTCTAGCTCTAGTGCAAGATAAGTCGCAGCAACTCCTTCTTCCTGAAGGGCCTTTGTATGCTGGCCATCCATTCGTAAAAAGTCTGCGTAGACTGAATGCGCTAAAAAGAAAAAGAACTCATGAGGTATATCCGCCGATGCTTCTGTAAACGTAGGAAGTTCCTTTTGATAGTTTACAAATACCTTTCCCGAGTCATTTGTAACAAGGTTAAGCACGTGAGCGCCATTGGAGTCCACGTAGAACTCGTACTCTAAGGCTGAGTTACGATTAAAGGGCTGCGTCCTATAGATTCGTTGAAAGTCTGCAATTTTATCAAGGGTCCCTTCCGTGTAAGGAACTACACCAGCAGAACTAACTGTTCTTTCTTCACCTACGACAGCGTATCGAGGCCAGCTTTCGCTGGCACGGTAAGCCTCAAATGCCCTTCGGTTTACAAACTGTTCAATGTTAACCTTTTCTTCAGTTGTAAAGTTGCCTACACCAGACAGTGCAACTATTAATTTGTATAGGTCGCTGTAGGATTTAACTTGCATTATAGCTTGTTAGGGGTCAGATCAGAAAAATTCTTTTGAAAGTATTTCAGGAACTCCTTAGAGTGCACTGTTTCTTGTCCGTATTTTTTAATGAGTCGGAAGTACTCACGGTGCGGTATAGTTGCTACGCAACGGCCTAACACAGGGTGCACCTTTCCTTTTTCCTGCGTGGCTTCTTTACGAGCCTGGTTTACACGAGCTGCTTCTGTCCGTCGCTCAAGTGCAAACCCATTTTTAATTTCATTCATGAAGGCCTCGTCGACCTCCCCGTCTGAATACGTTGGTACTTTGTTAATTATTTCCATATTAAAAAAGGCGGGGGGCCGAAGCCCCCCAACCAGAATTTAATTTATGCAAACGATCCGAGATCGATGATGCGTAATCCGATAACAACGTTACCAGCAGTTAAGCTAGCAGTTGTTCCGTTTACTTCAGCAAGAATTGAAGTTGCTGCTTGGTAACCAATAGCTTGAGATTGGCCTCCAGTGAAACCAT
>UEXN01000550.1_pt1 | contig 35834 bp, 32 predicted proteins | sample 1796711 | NCBI WGS metagenome assembly UEXN01 (sample SAMEA4772470, study PRJEB27181) | metagenome | reverse complement strand
AAGCGAACAAGGTGTTGCTGGCAATCCCTCACCCATTTGGGTTTGCGGGAATTGCTGGCGGGGCGTGTGGTTTCTTGTGTATTCATAGATTTTTAGTGGTTATTCGGGATGCCAGAACTCAGACGTTATCCAAAGAATGCGTAACAGGCCACCCACGCTGAACGCGATACGGTCTTGGCGTGTTCCTCTGCATCGTTTCCGGGGTGCGGTCGAATGCCTGAGCCTACGTCCTCCCACCATTGTTCAAATGGTGCGGATTTCAGATTAGTGTGGGCAAGTGCTTTTTCTAGCCTCTCAACCTCCTCAAGCAAGACAGTGGCGACAGTAGGCCAATGTCCCGCTGACTCGTTTTGCGTGGCAATCTTAGCTTCTTCTAGCGGTGTTGGTTCTTCGTTCATAATATCTCAAAAAATGGATAACAAGGCGATGCACAGGCAACGGCTACGCCGTGCCGTGATCTTGGGCGTTCGCCTGAAACTTGCCCCAGTGGTCGGGGTGTGTCTCGACCCACAGCGAGTGATCGGGGTTGGTTCTCTCTGCCCAAATCTCCATTCGCCCGTCGTGATGCTTCCTCGCCTTCAAACTCATGTATCTGCCGTATGTCCACGGATCGGAATGGCGAACAAGGCATCGTAGCCAACGCCTTACAGCGCGGGAGGGTTTGAATAATAGTTTTCTCATGGCGTGGATAAATTTAGTCGTTCTCTCTATAATAATTAAGAGCTTTAATCACCCATCTCTCGAACTGGTCTTGGATTTCACACGCATCATCCTCATTCATCCCAAGCCCTCCGCCGTCGCCTATGAGATAGCCCCATGCTCTGATGTCTATCACGTTAGTATCTCCGCATTTGGTTTTTATGAATATCTTTCCCATGTCATATCCGTAGAATTTGCCGTCGAATTGTTTAGGGAGAGAACAAGTCGAAGCACTGCAACCATTCGCCGTATTTAGCGGATGGTCTGGGCATTCAGGCGAATGACCGCTTTTCTGGCAGTCACATTTATTACATTTTTCTATGCTCATAGTGCGTGTTCTTAAACGTTATCACAAAGATTCAATCTTTCCTGTTTCAATGTTGGCACGATACCACTCATCTGATCCTATAACGGTCATTTCAACGGTGTCATCCCTCATGCAGAGAGCTAGCTGATTGCCCCCCTCCGTTTCGAGAATGATGGAGTTGAATACATCTTTAAGGACTTGTTGCCCTTGTTCATTTATTTCTATTTTCATAAGCAAAAGTGATAACAAGCGGTTGCTACCAACCCTTCGGGCGGCAGAACTCAGTCGTTCGACTGATATTTCCACGCATAGACCGTGAAGCTCACCGAGAAGCACAGCCAGTGGAAGTTGATGTCGGTGTTTTGGTGGGGGTTATCCTCGGAACATGCACCCACCTAGCTTCTGCCCAAGTCGGGATATCTTACCGACCGTGTAGGGTTTTTTTAGGTGTTTTTCTGCGTATTCCTTGGCTTTTTCTTTTGTTGGCATGACCACATACATAGCGCGTGGTTTGGGTTGCCAGTCGCATTCTGGTAGGATTCCTACTCTCCATAGATGTTCATTCATAATGTTTATTTTAACCTTCGCGGATATCAACGGCTACGCTGATCTCGTGTCTGAGATCTTTTTAAGGCTTTTCTACAGCAGGGTCAAGATTTTTCTTATCTTTTCTTCCCTTTATGTAGTCCATGACGTGCATACTGCTCCCCCTTGGCAGTCGCTTTTCTCTTTTTCTTATTAGCTTCAGCTAACTTGGCGGCCCCTTTTTTGGTGCTCTTTAGCTTTTCAATTGCACGAGAAGGGGCATAAACCTCCCCCGTCTCCCCACTCTTTTTCCCTGAGGGGGTTCTCCATTTTTGTTTGGTCCAACGATCTAAACTCTTTTGGGATGCGGTTTTCATAGGTAGTTTATTTTTTATACCCACCACCTTTTGCTTTGTATTGCTTGGCCAGCATCTGCGCTTTTCTGGCTGACCACTGGCTAGGCTTCCCACCCTTACCTCCTGCTTTTATCTTATTAAAAAGACTCTTACGCATGGAGGGCTTCGTGTAGTTCCCAGCTTTGTTGACGGTGCTCTTCTTTGGTGTTGTCATGTGTGTATGTTATATGTTGGGGTGGGGGTAGTCAATATGGATGCCATATTTAGTGGAACTCCCCTACCATTTAACCTTGTTTGCCCAATAAGCCGCAGACAACTTGCCCTTTTTAATGTTACGGCCGTGCCGTGCTTTAAAGCTTCTCCTCTTGGCTTTCATCCGCTCGGACTCCCCCGCCTTAGGTTTCCCTGCGGTCTTAGCCCCCTGCTCCCCAAATCGGATAGTCTTTATTTTATCCCCCTCCTTAGCGACAACAACGTGACTTTTTTTTGGGTGGCTGGGGGTCCTCTTGGGGTGGTTAAAGCCTTTAACACCCGCCCTCACCAATCGGCTATCTTTTTTTGAACTCATTAGCTAATAAATACCCCTATCTAAAAACAAAGTCAATGGCAAAAGACCCCACTACCTCACCTCATTGAGCGTGTAATACCCTATAAGGTATGAATCTACAATACCCATATGTGCTGTTCTCGCCCTCGGTTTTGTAGGGTCTAGCCACTCTTCTTCAGGGGCGAGTTTTTTTGCGGTGGCGAGAGCATAGTGTTTTGACTTACCCTTAGGGAAATTACCTAGGATCTTTTTCTGCCACTGGTGTACTCCGACATCAATAAACTCCCACCCTAGGGCAATACTTAATCCCTTGAGTTGGCCATAACAAAGAGCCATGGACCGCATGGATTGCGAGGAAGGGGCGTGGTGGAGAGGCTCCTCTACCCCGATCCTGCACGGGGCACCATGCACCTGAATCTTTGATATAAATTTCCCTACGTCTAATTCTGAACGTTTACCTCGGCTAATCGAAGGTAGGGGGAAGTATTCGATTATGGTGCCGTCCATTTTTAAGAGGGTTGCACCCCCTGAACTTGATCCATTATCTACCCCTACAACCATCTATTTAGGCATACACCGTTCAGCGATATAAACCCCATCACCTTCGCTTGGGGCAAATGAGTCCACCCCTGTTTCCAGATTGGCGATGTAAAAAACCTCTCGGGCATTTGAGGGTATGACTCTATAGAACACCCCTCGTTTTTCTTTCGTGGTGTATGACACCTCGGAACCTATTTTTTGGGTTGCGAGGGTTACCACATGGGGGTTGGTTGCTTTTTCTCTTAATGTAAACATTAGTCTATGTCGATGGTGTGTGATGGTGGGGCGGGTTTTTTAGTTACCTTGGTGCGTGTTGTCGCGGCGGCGTCGTTCAGAATAGAAATATCAATAGATAAATTACCAACCCCTGAGGATTCCCGTTGATCCAAACCAAAATGGCGTCGAGCGATCTTATCTAGGACTTCCATTTCCCTTACGTTCTTGGGAGGGGCCATGTTCTTCAAACCGTCCCGCATCAGTTTAACGGAATTGGAAGCCATGTAACTCTGATACTGATCAGCGGGTGTACTCTGGGATCCTGCTAGGTTTGTGATTTTGTTTTCCTCTTCAGCTTTAGCTATGGTGTTGGCCTCATCCACTACGTCTTTAGCTTTCCGTTCCTCAAACCCATCAAACACTTTCTTAGGGTCTACCTCTTTTTGATCGTCGAGGTAGGGCTTAGGGTTAGGGACGTTACCATTTAGTTTTGGAGGCAACCCCGCCTGTCGAAACCACCGTCGTAGAGTCGAAGTGTGTACGTCACAAGCTTTCGAGATCTCCGTTAGTTTATAATCCTCTTCATATAAGTGGATAGCCTTATGGAAGAGCCGCGCTTTTTTACCATTACGACCGAATGGATTCTTCTTCTTTTTGGAGTTGTTACTCACGACGTCCCCAAGTATAATCTAGCAGACCTTTATTGCAATAATAATGAGAACAAAAATTAACACGCAGTTTGAGCCCTACCTGAACCCTGAATCTGGAAACATATCCGTGGGTGACTTAGAAATACCACAGACCAGTTTACTTACCTCATTGTTATGTGGGTTTGCAAACCACGAAGGTGTAGAAGAAAAGGTGTATTATTTCTGGAGGATTTGTGATGAGCTATGGAATAGACCTGATTTCCCAGAGCCTATGATGGAGCGGAACCCGTGGTCCGACCGAATGATAAAAGAAGTGGCAGGGCACAAATACATGGCAATTGGTGGCGCCGCTTCCAGTACTAAGTCCCATACAATGGCCGCGTGGGGTATCGTATGTTTCCTATCCCAGCCCAAGGATACGCTGGTCCTTGTCACCTCGACCACGTTACGGGAAGCACGGAAAAGGATATGGGGTTCAATTATCACCCTCTTGAACGTGGTAGAGGATGCACCATTCAAGATACGGGATTCAATTGGTAGTATCGCGTATGTCTCGCCAACGGGGGTGGTTGTGGATAAGGCAGGTATATCTTTAATCGCGGCAGAGAAATCGAAGACGCGAGAAGCTGTGGGTAAATTCATCGGTATTAAACAAAAGAACGTATTACTTATCGGGGATGAGCTCTCAGAGTTGTCAGAGGCTATCGTACACTCGGGCCTATCAAACTTATCAAAGAACCCCAACCTGAAAATCATCGGTATGAGTAACCCTAACTCTCGCTTTGACGCATTCGGGGTGTGGGCGGAGCCGAGGGATGGTTGGGACTCAGTTGACACAAACGTCGCAGACGAGTGGGAAACGAAATGGGGTGGTCAGTACATTCGCCTAGATGGGGAGAGGAGCCCTAACATAATCGCAGGGGAAGTAGTCTACCCATATCTACCAACCCAAGAAAAATTAGACGAGGACAAGGCATTACTTGGTCCTGAATCTAGGGCTTACATGCGGATGGTTAGGGCGGTGTTTTATGACTCTGATGAAGATGAGGGGATTTACACAGAAAACGAGATATCAAACAGCGGTTCAATGGGTAGCGTGCAGTGGGCGAGCAGACCGACGAAAGTCGCGGGGCTCGACCCTGCGTTTACTAATGGTGGTGATAGGGCGGTGCTCTACACAGGGTTCGTTGGCTACAACTACCACGGAGACTTCGTGTTTGAGTTTGGGCGGAGCTATCAACTAAATGATGATGCCACCAACAAAGCGGTCCCAAGGACATACCAGATTGTAACTCAAGTTAAAGACATATGCGTTAAAGAAGGGATCGCCCCTGACGATCTGGCGGTGGATGCCACTGGTGCGGGGTCGCCTTTCTGTGACGTCTTGGCGGGGGAATGGTCCTCACGATTTTTGAGAGTTCAGTTTGGTGGGAAGCCCTCGGACAAAAGGGTGTCTGTAACTTCCACACTCAAGGGGACAGAGCTTTATGTCAACCGAGTCTCAGAACTCTGGTTCGTTGGTAAGGAGTTTATGAGGACTGGGCAGTTGTTTGGGGTAGATACAGATCTAGCGCAGGAGATTATAGGACGGAACTATGAGCTCATTAAGACTGGGGGGCTCAAGGTAAAGATAGAGACCAAGGTTGAATTTAAATCAAGGTTGGGCAGGAGCCCTGACTTAGCGGATGCGGCTTTCCTATGCTTAGACTGCGCGAGACAAAGGCACGGGCTAATAACACAAGAGAAACGGGAGCAGGATAAGAGTCGAGGGTCATACACACGCCCCAATAGGAACATTAAGTCCATGAAGGACGCCCTACACAACGATGATGCTTACTTATAGTCACTCGCATTAATTAAATAACCCCCGTCTGGAAAAGTTTTTATATAGGTTATAACATCTATAATACATATAAAACTTTTTCTATGATTCATTATTTAATTAATGCGACCCAAGCTAGCCAACCCCCTGAGAAACCTGTATTAGTGCTTGCAGAATTACTATATTTTACGTATATTGGTATTACGTTATGGCAGACCCTGATAAAGACCTTATTAAAAGACGTCAAAAATTTGCAAAACAACTCCGTGGACAACAACGGAAAGGTAATCTCGGATCCGAGACAGCCAAAAATGAGGATGGTTTCTACGACGATCTTACCCAAAGCCTATATGGTAGGGGGGATACTCTAGGCCTAGACCGTGAGAAAGTTGATTCCTTCCTTGCTAAAAATCCTTACGAGGGCACTAATAATTTTGGGCCAGAAGGTCGCAAAGCTACAGAATATGGCACAGTTGGAGACGCTACCTATTATAGCAAACGGGATGAACGGGCGCAGGGTAGAAACGCCGCAATGGCGGGACAACGAGGAGCTACTAAAACTCGAGGCTTGGACCGCCAAGCCGCAATGCAGGGAACACCTTTAGGGTCAGCGAGTTCTCTAGGTTCGGGTAGTAATCGACCATTGGAGTCCGACCTCGGGAGAGCCTTTCGATTAGCTCGAAGGGCTAAACGTGCAGGCCTTGATTCCTCCGCGGAAAGAGTCGTCAGTGGTGCCTTAGGTAAGGAAATGAATTACCGAACACCCGGAATTAAGACAGAGGATTACCGAGAGCAGGAAGAGGCTAATAGAAGAAAGCTGGCTGAAGACATGCGTGAGCGTGAGGAAATGCAGAGGGGTGTAATGGACTATTACTCGAGCTTTCTCCGTAAAAAGCAAAGGGACCTCCTAAATGAATAACCCAGAAAGATGGCAGAATTTTCAATAGCGGGGGACATTACCCCCTTAAAAGGGGGTTATTTTGATACCCCATCCGTGTACGCCTCCGCCCTAGCGAGGAAGTATGCTGATACTTCTGCCCCTATAAAGCAGGGCACCATGCAAATGGCTGAGAAGATGATTGATACTGTTGAGAGAACTCGGAGTAGGGATATGCAGTATGAAACCCAAAAGCTAGCTTTAGATGAGGCTCGTAAGAGGTCTTCCCAGCAACGAGAGTTTAATGATAAAATAGATACCTTATCTTCTGTTTTTGAGGGTATAAACAATTCGGGCGATGACCCCTACACTAAGCAACAGAAGTGGGGGAATTACGTGACTACGAATGCGGGGGCTTTTGCAGGGGGTGGGGACTCCATGCGTACGATGCTGAATGCCGCGAGTGCCACGTTCGGAGCGGCGGCAAAAAGAGATGAAATCAAACGTGTAGAGGAAGCTCGAAAAGAAAGCATAACCCTACGGAAATCTCTTCTACAACAGGACAAGGATACCAAGATAATTCAAAGTCAGCAGAGAGATCTCGAAAAGAAACTTGGGCGCGAGCGCCAAAAGATAGATGATTACCGCAGTGTTGTCGGGGGTATCAAATATGAGGATCCCGAGATATACGCGGAGGATCAAAAACCAAAGATGGAGCTCGCAAGCCGCAAGAGGCTAGAAGATCTAGCTATTAGACTTAGTGGAAAGCCGCGCGGAACTGTTGAGTCCCTCGATGATGACACTTTACGAAACGAACTTAGCATTCTCATAAACAGAGAAGAAAGATTAATACAGCCAGATGCGGGGGGAACCACCCGTGGGAAAGGATTCACATCCTTTTTTGAATAGTCCCAACTAACACATCACATTAATACAAGTTACAGATATGTCTGAACTACCTAGCCTACTAACGCCTTCGCAAGAAGAGACCACCGCCCCTGAATTTGACTCATACTCCATTTGGGAATCTAAGAATAGTCAGCAGGACCATATTGGGGATCGCAAGAGATACTCAGATTATGTGCGTCAGTCATACCTACAGGCAGGTTCCTATGATGGGGGCGTCGAGAAATCAATCCGTGATGGGCTAAAGGAATCCCTAATTCAAGTAGGTGCGGTTGATCAGGGGGACGAGGACACCTTCAACCAGCTATTAAAGACTGAGAAGCCACCACTCGAAGATCAGCTTCGTTTTATACAATCAACTGCTAAGTCTGATTCGGAACAGTGGATGTCCGCAACCCAATACTTAGCTTTCCAAAATGCTTTAAATGACGGGGACTTAGAGAACAATCCAGATCTCGCCCAAAAGGAGAAGGAGCACCGTAGTCGTGCTGAACAGACTGCCAACACGTATTACAATACAGCACTCCGTAATGCAGTATCCGCAGGGGAGATTGCCATGGCGAAAGTGACTGACTCAGAGGGGATGGAAGAGGTCATCGCTGGACCGCTGATGCGCCACATGAGCTTTAATGAAGCCTTAAAGCAATCAGTATCAGTTGGGGGTATGAGCTACAGCGATGCCGCTGAAGCACAGAGGATATCTGAAACCCCTATCGGGTATCAGGAACCACGATACAGGGTCAAGGAATATGAGAATGTTAGTCTTTTGATTGACTCGTTATCTAAAGAGAACGAAAATGTTAGCAACTTATTTTCTTCGTATCAAGAATCCCTAGCGGAACTTCAGGATGAGGACGTATCCCCCGAACGTAGGGAAGTATTAGAAGAGAGAATGGAATCTGCCACCACCACTGTGGAGCACTACTTAAATGTAAGCGGTCTTCGTGAGGGGGAGGAGGATGTTGACCTCGATAATGTAAGAAAGGCGATGGAGCATAACGCCGCACATGCCCTGAACTCCAGTGGGGGTTTTGAATACTTTGAGGATGCTAAGGACGCAGGAAAAAATTTACGGCGATTAGGGTATGCTATGCCCCTTATACACCCAGCCACCATGGCAAACCCTGAGGCGTACGAGGCCACAATAAGTGCAAACCCCGACCTAACCCCTGAGGAAGTAAAGCTCCTCGCAACACACCGTGAATTATTCCTCGAGAGTGAGTTTGAGAGTTACAGCAAAACCCTTGTAGACAGCGATGTCTCGGAAGAGTGGCTTGATGCCCTCCACGAGGGGAGAGCTAACAAAGTTAAGGACACTGACACCTTACAAGAATTTTTAAAAAACCCTGATAATTACAGTGCTGTTTCCTCCCGCCTCCGAGGAGTAGGGGGGTCTATTGTAGATGGTGTTGGGGATATGTTTGCGGCCATCCCCGCCATGATGGGTGCAGACTGGGCTAAGGACTACCTCGTCAACAACATGAGGGAGAAGTCCAACCGCCGAGAAGTCGCACGGTTGTTTGGGGACGATTTTGGTTTAGGGCAAGACATCGCTGAACAGATCGCCCCGATGCTAGCCGACATGGCGGCAACGACTGCACTCGCCGCCGCTACCGCTCCCGCCGCAGGTGCTGGAGGTGCCGCATACCTTGCCGCTAAACAAGGTGCGAGATTAACCGCAAAAGGCATCGCAAAAGGATTAGTCACAAACACTTTACGTGCCTCAGGAAGTGAGGCAACTCGCCTAGCCGCGAAGCGCTTAGTATCACAAGGCCTCATCAAAGGAGCCACCAAGGAAGTAAGTGAGGAAACCGCAATGGGGGTCATCAAAGGTTATAACAAAGCCATAGCCAGTAAAATGGGTATTATACCTGCTATGTTTATCCCCGCCGCCAACAGATCCGCGGGGGCAACCTACGCCTCTGTTTATGACCAGCTTTCTCGGACAGGTGACCTGTCTGACGAAGAAATTAGAGATCGCGCACTAGGTGCGGCTATGACCGCAGGAGCGCTAACTGGAACAATTACGGCAAGTTTTTCCGCTTTGGGTCGTGCTGGTTTGGAAGGCGCATTAATTGGAGGCCTGAACAAGAAACAGGTCAAAGCAGTTTTAGATGGCGTAGCAAACCGCGGAGGTCAGGTTGGTGAGATGTCAGAGAGTGCGTTCAATACAATTGTTAAGAAAACAATTGCAACGACGTTAGCAAAACACGGTGGCTACACGGGTCTCGCTAAGACTGTGGGGACTAATGTTGTAGATGAAGCCGTTGAAGAAGGGTTTGACGAGTTTGCGAATACATTCGTAATGGATTCCGCCCTTGACGAGAGCACCCCTTTCCTCGAACGCCTCCAACAAGCAGGTCATGCCGCTGTTATTGGTGGTATAATGGGTGGTGGCGTCCCAACCATACGCCACGTAGCTGGCTCACTTAACGCCAAGCGTAACATCCTTGCCGAACAAACGAAAGTAGACCAAGCGTTCAGGGCGGAGGTTGCCACAAATGTCGAGCAAGCGGGGCTACCTATTACGGCAAAGCAAGTAGACTTTTTACTAAATCTACCCGCACGTAGGCGTGAAGAAATTACCAATCGTGTATTAAGTGCTAAAGAAACCCTTCAAAAACAAGAAGCTGACCTATCAGAAAAAGCTCAAGAGGACGCGCCTTCTGTAGAAGAAGTCACTGGGTTCTCGAGGAAGATGGGGGACGGGGTACTAATCCGAAGAGGGACTAGAATCAAAGACCTCTCTATAGAGCACCGTACCGAGTATGAAGCGGCCCGTAAAGTAATGGAGCAGGACCTATCAATTGATGGGTTAACCAAAGATGGGAAAACAAGGTACTCAGTAACCCCACACAAAGGAAATCGTATCCCAGCAGGCAGACCTATTCACAAGCTGTCACCAACTGAATATGAATTTTATCAGGTAGTGATGAGATCCAAAGCCGCTCGGGAAGGTATAGAGTTAGGTGAGTTCCCGCCACAATCAGAGTTTACACCTGAGGAAAAAGTAACTCGGAACACGGACCGTGGGGCTACTTCCAGCCCCTCAGGTAAGAACCCGAAGAAAACCAAATCCACCAAGAGAAAAAAACCTGCGGTTTCTGAAGATGAAACGGAAGATGAAACAGAGGAGGACACAGATACTGATGTTGAATCCATCCAATCAGGGGACATCTTCGCTTTGACGGAGGATGGTGTTGAGACACAGATAGAAGTTCTCGAGGTTCTCAGCCCCTCGGAGGCCGCTACGAGATATAGTGGGTTAGGTATAGACGAAGGGGAGTATCTTTTTGGTAGCCTAATGGAATCCAACGACGTTGTGGTATCCGCGAGGTCTGTCGTAGTTGGTCAAGAAACTGAAGGTGAGATCCTATGGTTTATGGGGGACCCCACGGGGTCTGTTCTGGATATGGAACAACTCAGCCAGAGTGCCCCAGACGTAAGTCAAGCTAACACCGTAGTGGTAGCCCCCGTGGAGAGTGATATTGTTTTTGGGGACCCCATCAATGAAACCACCCCCGTAAGTTCTTTGCGGGCTATGGAAGAAGCCGCAGAAGCCGAGCTACGTTCTAACCCATATGACGGCCCCGCCGCCCAGCAGTTGGAACTCGCACAGAGTTTATTAAAAGAGCGTGGTGAACCTACGGCAACACAACGCCGTGCGGAACTCCTGAAGAAACAACTACTAGATGAAGAAGTCACACGCACACAAAGCGCACTCGATAATTCGGATGTAACCGAGGAAGAGATCGAAGAGATGATCCGCACTAAGCGTGAGGAGAATGTGAAAGCAATAGGACGCATTCAACCTCAGGAGGAGACCCCCGAAACCCTTATAGGCTATTTACCTGAAGTTGAGGGATCCCCGCTCGCCACATTCGCTCTGGATGATAATGCACTCAAGCAACTCTTCCCCCTTGAGACTAAGCCATCCCCGAATCTCCCACCTGTAAAAGCTGGAAAAGTTCCCGCCACCCCCATCTCAAAAGTCGAGGGCATTACCGCACCGACGGCGGCAGAAATGATCCAACGTCATCAGATGGATCAGTTTAGAGCCCTTGTCGCGTTAGGTTACCCTGTTACATTTGAAGCTAAGGCAATGAGAGGTATGTATGCCCAATCTGAAGGATCAGGTCCAGAGGCTTACGGTAAAATATTAGGGCTCGAGAAGGGCGTAGGTTACCGAGCCTACATCAGGCAAAACCTCGCGGCAAAAATAATTGAGGTTTACCCCCATCTCGACATTGGAGATGTTGAAAGTCTTATCGTTGAGGACCTAAAATCCGCGGAGAAGAGAGCTTCGAGGGCCGCAGACAGGGAGCCGTTTATAACTATTAAGAAGCTCACCACTTCCCAACGTCAATCCGTAAATAACAATCTCCTAAAACCTGAGGGTAAAAAGTACACTGAGAAGCAGGCATTGAAGCTCGCTGAGGAGTTACGTAAAGTAGCTGATAAGAGGGGTGGCCAACTCGCCAAGACCTTAATAACTAAAGCGGATGAGATTGAAGCAAGGGTAGCAGATACGCCCCGCCCTGAACCGAAGGTTAAGTTAGACAAATCCTATAGACCATTCACTTCTAATAGAAAAGTTTCACAAGCTGTAGTAGATAGCGATGGTAACGTGACCACCGCCCACAAGGTTATTCGTGGGGCTATCGACCGTGATGGACGTGGGGTATTCAATAATGACCCTGTTCTAGTCGGTGAGATGTTATTAAGTGGTATCCCTATCAAGATACCCGCCGACATCCTACGCGGTGTTGGGGATATCCGAAAAGAGCAGATTAACCCCGCTATCAGATACGACCGAGACGGATTTGTCCAAGCTGTTCGGGTGATGAATGCGGATGGCACGCATACGGAAGCCTATCAAGCCCCACGGAGGAAACAAAGAACAGCACCTGCAACCACGTATAGTGATTTGACGGCGAACATCGTCGGGATATTTAACAAAGGTCTCCCCCTACCCCTACCTAAGGTAAAAAGATTTAACACTTCAGGTGATTTAGATGCTGGGAATATCGCCATTAAAGGTGGTAAGCCAGAGACTACATCATTAAATGATTTCCTTAGTGACTTCGAGGGCTTTATCAAAGCTGGTATGGAGGGTATGAGACCCGACACACAGTTGAGTGTGGGGATGGACCAAGTTTCAGAAGGTAATCTGAGGGAGGAACGCTCACGCGAAGAAGCCAAGATCGTAGCGGAGATATCGGGACTCAAACAAGACCTTGAGGACACTCAGAGGATAAACCCTAGAAGCGAAGAGATCACATCACTTCAGGAGGATATTCTACGATTGGAAAACCTCTTAGGGAAGATAGAGGAGAGAAACTCCCGACGCTCCCGCCCAGAACCCCAAGAAACCACCAGTAAAGCCGCACGTAAATTAAGCATGATGTTGAATGACCCGAAAGGGAAGCTTCTGCATTTACCCCCTGAGTACTTCTCTACTGCCGTTGCGGCGTTCCATGCGGAGTATGCCTTAACTGCCCAACTCCATGGGATACGAAACCAGATTACTAAGAGAAAAGGTATGGTTAGTCAGGATGAGGATGGGGTGTTTTCTATTGCCCCCGATAAGATGGAGCACGCCGCTCGATTGTTCTTAACCTACACTGAGCAACCTGATGGTTCCCGCCCTGATATCGGGAGGGTAGCACATCTTTTAGGTAAACGTATGAACCTCCAAGGTTCAGCATATGATGTAGATAACAGATCCAACAAAGATATGAGCAACTCTGAGAAACAAGAGATGCACTATGGAACTATCGTTACCTATATTGAATCCCACATCCTGAATCATGAATCCTTACTCTTGGGCAATATGCCCTCGATGGCGACGATTGCTAAACGAATCAAGGATCGGTATCAGGCACAACGTCTCCTTGAAATAAAGGGCGCCCCCGCCGAGGTGAGCATGGACGCGTTTGAAACTGAAGAGGAACTCCAAGCGTTCCTCCAAGCCTACCAAGACACAGAGGTAGGGGAGAAAATGCAAACTACTGGTCGCAGTAGGCGTGATCCATTTAAGGGAGTCCCCGTTGAGGCTACCCCGCTCACTGTCGAAGAGGACGAGAATGCTATTGCAGAAGCCCTCGACAGGGCGACCCTCGAGTCATACCACCCTGAGGATGTAAAAGATCTAAGGGAGGTGGCTGACATTGCCATAGAGCTCCGCGACTCCCTCTACAAAAACGCCCGTGAAAGGGTGATTAGCCACATCGAAACAGACCCGACCGCCCGAAAGGCGTTTATTGATATGTTGAGACGTACGGTTGATCGGAACAATGGCGTGATCCAAAAGTCCTACGACAACATGAATGTAGCAACCGCATGGGACTCATTAGCTGGAACCATTGACGGCGCCACGTATGAACATGAACCAGAAATCCTCGGGTTCCTGAGGAACCTACGTCTAGGAAAGCTGGAATCTGGAGTAGACCTGCGGGAGGCATTGAAATTTATTGTGTTCCCAACTGAGGTTAGTGACGAGTTCGCAAGGTCAATGATCAAGCCGCTGAATGACCTAGAGCTTCGGGATTCATCATACACGGTGCAGGAAGCAAAGACTATCCTCAATGGACTCGCCGCAGTGATCAGACAGAGGAAGTCAACTTCAATAGCAGACACGGATGCTTCTCGTGAAGCCGCCCGTAAAGAAAACGGAGAGGTAGTTTCCCAACTCACACTCGAGTCAGGGGATCCCTCTTCGGTCATATCGGCGCTAGAAGAGATCAGAAAATCAGATGAAAACGAGAACCACCAATTGGTAGCGGATCTATTACTCGAGGACTCGGAGTTTATCTCAACTGTAAATTTCCACATCGTAGATTCCACTACGGCAGTAGCTGGGTTATATGAAAAGACCGCAGACGGGGAGCATAACGTGACACTTAACCTTGCAGGCTCGAATGGTCGCGGTTTAGTTAACGTCCTCCTTGAGGAATATATACATGCGTTCACGTCTGATATCTTGGCTAGACCTGAGGGCTCACTAACTAAAGCTCAGGCGATGGCTAGGAACAGGCTCAAAGGGTTAATGAAAATAGCTAAGGCTGAGTTCGTCAGCCGTGACACCCAGTTTGAAACAGTTAAGCTAGGGTTTGAAAATGTCGATGAGTTCGTTGCTAACTTTTTACTTAACCCAACATTCCAATCATTCTTAAAATCAGTTGAGACCCCTGCGAAACAGCGAGGGTTGATGTCACGTATTATCGAAGCGATTGTCACCATGTTCCGTAAGATCACCAACGGGAAGATAACCCCGAAGGAGGTATCACAATACACCGCCGCGTTGAATGACATCGTAGACCTAACACGGTCAGACATGAAAGGAAGTAGAGGTACTGTTGAGCAATCGTTATCCGAAAGCATTGATGACGCAAACTCCAATGCCAAAGACATCGAGTTTCATAAGGGGGAAGGTGCCCAAACTGACATTAAATCACCGATAGAAGTCATCGGGTCAACCCAACTAGAACTCGGGTTAGACGTTTTAGAGGAGAGCATGAATGTATCTTCCGAGATGGGGGCAGACATGGAGCGCAACATACAATCCGTGGTTGAACAGCTTGTTAATAGCCCACACTTACTACCTAGCGGAATGCGAAACTTAGACGCTACAGAGCTCCAAGATCAGCTAGAGGGGGTCATAGTGTTCTTGAGATCCTATACACCCCCCGAGGTCAACTTCCAAGTTGATTGGGGGCTTGATTCCTCAATGGCCTTCAAAGGCGGGGTTATATATCTTAACCCCACTAAAATGGCGGGTGTAGTTAGTGGCATGTCCCAGACAAACTCCAACATTACAATGCTCTCAATCCTAGATGAGGAGCTAGCCCACTACGCAAGTTACAATGTCCTAACGGAACAGGAAATCATGCAGGTTGGTCAAGCCTTAGGTGTTGAGGGGCTATCAAAAGTTGCAGAGGATTATTACCAGACTGATGAACTACGCAATAGTGCGAAGGAGCGGCTCCGTTCCGAGGACCCAGATGTCGTGGCAGAAGAAACTTATTCCATGGTGGAAGAGTATCTACGCATGAGGGCTAATAAAGCCATGAAAGGGTTTACTACTGAGCAAGATGTTCAGTTCCTCAAAAGTAACCCATCTCTGACAAGTGTCATTTTCAGGTATGTCCGAGGGGTGATGGTCTCACTTATCGAGAGATATAAGTTAAGTGGCAGAACTACCAACATTGATAGCAAAGTCAATAGACTTATCATGGAACTCCGCCAAGTTAAATCAGGGTACCGCCAAGGCCCCAACGGGGTGGCGTTCGACCCTAATAACCCTGAAGCGAACCTCGTGTTACTCGAGGCTATCATGGGGGAAAAAATTAGCATAGATGTAGCCAAAGAAATGGGGTATGACGTTGGACCAAAATACTCTGCCTCCAGCGTAGGGGGATCAGCGGATATTGCGGGGGAGTCCTCACTGGATTTCTCTTACATACCACAAATATTTGAGGTTCCACTCATGCACGCAGGACCTTATGCCGCACCCAAGAAATTTGCGAGCCTGTTCCAAGGTGATGCAGATCCACGGTTGACACGTCTTTATGACCTTTTCCAAGACACACAGCGTTGGGGCGAAAAGATTCTCAAGGACTTCAGCGTGTCGTTTAATAAGGAAGTTAAAAAGGCATATGGATCACTCGAGGCCGCCCCAACTGAGTTATTTAATGAAGCGATAGGTAGTAGCGTAGGAGCTGTATTGGATCAGGATGTTTACGACAACCTCGAGAAAGATCGTCAAGACGCCATCCAACTACTAAACGCCGAGAAGGATCTTACCACAGAAGAAAGGGAGTCTTCCCTCGCGTTGATTGACGCCCGCCATAATTCTAAGAGATCGGATGCGGAGTCAGCCGCCGCTGACGCGATCCGAGTTAAGCAAGAACTCGCCATGGATCAAATTAGGCAGGCTTCACCGAAGTTGGCAGAGCTCATACGCACACTGCGGGTGGACATTATTGATACCCTATCCAAGCGGGTTAGGGATACACATCAAGTATCAGATCAACTCGGAGCAAGGATTGATAACCAACTCGGGATTTACATCACCAGAACATATAAGATGTTTACAGAGTCTGGACATTATCAGAGAACCTTGGACGGCATCAAACAAGGTAAAGGCGACTATGTAGAAATGCGAGACCAAGCGATTGATTTGTTTGAGCGTCAGTTTGTCGAAGCTAGGGTGGAATCCCTACTCAAAGATGAGGAGATGTCATCCTCGGAGGCGTTAGCCCAAGCCCGTCACGAGCTACGTAGTAATCCAAAACTAGGTTACAACGCACTTATGGATTTCATTTATTCTTACTCACAAGATAGTGAAGTTGCCCTAGGTAACAGGTCCACGGGATATAAGATGGCGATGAACAACTTACGGAGAAAGCGTCATGACCTACCTGAGGAACTACAAAACATTCTAGGTAAGAATGATGACCAAGGATTAGACAACCTACTAAGGACGTTCGCTACTGTGAACACGATGACCGCCACTCAGACATTCCTTGAGCGTGTGAGAGTCATCGGCACTGCCACCCACCAGAAGGGGGCAACCCTTGAGGATAAATTCCTACTCACCGCGCAGGAGCTTGAGGAAGCTAAGGCTATAAGTGACGAGAATTACCAGAAGTATAGCGAGTGGGAGCCTGTTCGCCAGTCTGACCTAGGTGCCGAGGATCCCCTGCATGGTCTTTGGGCCCCAAAAGATATGGTCGATTCGTTCCGCCAGATGACTTCCAAACAGAACATGTCTCAGTTCTCTGATACGACAGCGGGTCACGTGGCCGGTAATTTGCTAAAATTAGCTCATAGATCAACAGGTGCGGCTATGGCAACAAAAACCTTAGGATCCGCAGGGTTCTACGTCCGTAACATACTCTCCAACATACTTTTCTTCGGACCTTCTCAAGGGTTCTGGAGGATGGACAAGATGTTCAAATCCGCGGCGAAGCACATAACACAAGTCGCAGTCAACCCTAATAAAGTTGATGGGTATATTTCAGAGCTCTATGGCTTGGGGGTTATAGGGGCTGAGATACAATCTAAGGTGATGATGGACCTGTTTAATGGCACGTCCGATGTCCATTCCCTACAACGTCAGGTTGACGAGCTAACTGCTAAGGCGGAAGCGATAGAGCAGGGGGCTGATAAAGCCAAAAAAGTAGTAGGGCAAACAGCAGAAGCGGTCTATAAAAAAGCGGCGGAGATGGCATCCGCAGTAGACGCCTTCTATAAGATAGCTTACTTTGAGCACGAGGTATCCCACCTACAGAGAGCACGCGAGGAGGCGCTTGAAGGGGACCGTTACTTCGAGTTATCAGACCGCGTCTTAAAGGTGGAAGCGGCACGGAAGGTGCGTATGACGTCACAGTCTGCCGACCAAGTGATGCCTATCGTGCAACAGATGACGAAGGCGGGTTACGGTTTAATGTTCGCCCCGTTCCTTCGATTCAGAACGGAGGTAATACGGATCCCAATTAACACAGTTAAGTTAGCCCTTGAGGAGATAAGATCTGGCAACTCCGTTATGCAAGCCCGAGGACGTCAACGTATGACGGGTTTATTGACTGTGATGGCGGGGTGGTCAACGGTGTTACCCGCCGTGGTCGCAATGATAGCTGATATCGGTGATGAGGAGGAGGAGGCTCTCAGAGCGTCTATGCCTGATTATCTCCGTGGGAATACCTTCTTCTACTTACGAGACAAAGAGGGGGAGCTAACCTCCTATGACTTCACGTACATTAACCCGTTCGCAATGATAGTTGATCCATTTTTACGGGGTTTCAATTCCATGGTGCGGGGGGACATCAGTGATGCCACGGTGGGTGTTGCTAAAGGATTGGTGTCAGACATACTATTCGATGACCAGATCTTAGCGGGCTCGCTCCTATCTATCTCGAACAATGAAGACCCCACAACGGGTGACCCAATATATGAAGAAACCACTGATTCCGTTGGTGATATAGCGGGGAAGGTTATGGGCCATGTATTTAAAGAAGCCTACAAACCTGACTTCTGGAAACGGGGTGAGGCAATATATGATGCACAAAGTATAGAGGCGGAGAAATTCGAGGATACATCCGCTGGCATTGTATTAACCGCATTCCGACCCCTGAAGCCACACACGATCGACGCGGGCAAGCAATTCCGAAACTTCTTATTCCAGAAGAAGGGCGAGTTTAGCCGCGCTAATAAAAGGCAGTTCAAAATATTTAATAAGAAGCCTATGTCGGAGGAGTCCATCCGTGAATTGTATCTAAAAGGTATCAAAGATAATAAGATAATCAGTGAAGATATGTTACGTAAGATGGGGGGCTTCGAGAAACTCGGCGTCAGCAAGAAAGAAATGTATCACACTATGGTCAAAGCAGGGTTCGGGAAACGACGGGTGCAGAACATTATGAATGGTGTAATGGATGTCCCGATGATCAGCCCGCAGAAGGCAAGGCGACTTCAAGAGGAAGGTATCATCGAGCGAGGTAGGGTCATCTTTGAAGAGAGGGCGAAGCTACCACGCCAGATTGAGCTTAATCCGTAAACGCAAAAAAGGACCCTTAACCCACCAATTAAGGTGGATTAAGGGTCCTTGTGTTATGAATGTATAGGGTAGTTGCCTAGGGTCGTCTCGTATATGCGATTCTCAGGGCCTTTAACATGCCGTATTAACCGCCTCCAGTGCGCGAACAACGGCTTCGTGATCTACGTTCATGTTCTCAGCCACGTTATATTCTGGTCTTATAATCTTCGCAACGCTGGTGTCACGAGTCAACTGACTTACCCTCTCCCTACTCACCCCGAACAGTGCCCCCACTCGCCCCATCGTGTAACCGAAAGATAACAAAAGGAATGCTGTTGGTAGGTGAACCCCTGCGACCCTCCCTCTCGGGTTGGGTTTATACTCAGGGTGCGATGATATGAGGGCACGTAGTTTGCTAGTAGACAGATCAATTACCCCCCTGAATTTCTCACAGGTCTCCTCAAGTGTTGTATGGTTACTGATATGATACTGAACTATCTCACCGATCAAGACTTCTTCATCGTGAGATAGCTTCCGCTTACGTCTCGCCTTTGGTTTACCGACGTAATCCCTATGTGTACGCATAGCATATATTGCCGCGCTAACCCCACACCCCCCGACTTCCTGAACCATCTCCGAGGCTTCCCGCAAATTCATATCTGTGGTGTGGTATTGTAACAGTGCTTTACTTAGGAGCTCATCATAGACCTCAGGGGCGGCATTCCGCATCCTGTAAAGGGTCATCCGACTACTCTTCGGTACAGGTTCAGGGGTACATACATCACCAAGGATTTGAACTAGAGTCGGCACAGAAACGCCGAAGTGATCCGCGGTTTCTTTTTGTGTGTGACCATCTAGGTACTCCTTGGCGTAACTAATCTTCACAGGACTCCACGTAAGTGGCGGTCGTCCTACGGGTTGGGCGGTTGTATTTTGTGTATCTGACATAATGTTGTTATTGTTGGTTGGTTGTTGTTGTTTCTGTGTCATAAAACTCGGATGCCTCAGGGAAATCGCCAGCTTCGGTTTTATTCCAGAAGGCTTTTGCTATGGCTTCATCGTTATTAGCCAATCTGAGGTACTCCTTGCGCTTTTCTTTTCTAACTTGCAAATCATAAGCACCTTGCTTGATTAGTTTATAGTCGCTCATCACGTCCTTGCATACTGTGTCCCACTCCTCTTGATCGAAGCCATCTTCTCGGCCTTCTATGCGGTCAATCTTCTCAGTATATGCTTCAGCCGCAGAACTGTTGAGCCTTGTTTTCATGACTGTAATTTTTCCTTCGCGTGAGATTATATTTTTCTTAGTTGCATTATATCCTGTTGACTCAATAAAGATGAATCTTTGCCCGTGGATAAAGTTATCAGCTTCTTGTTCGGTTTCAAAAGATATGCCTGTGCCGATAAAGTTGCCGTATCCATTGCTTATAGCAACTTCATAAACGTAGTGTTCGTCCTGCTCAATCCTAAAGCCAAGCGGGGCGACTGCGGTCACCGCTTCGCTAAATGGGATTGGTGGCTTTACGCCTTTGGCAATTGCCGTTATACGGCAAAGGTCTGGGAGGTCATTATCAGTAAGCGCGAGCTTTTCTTGTTTCGTTAGTTCGAAGTATGTTTTCATAGTTTTTGTAGTAGTTTTTGTGTTGTTGTTTATTTGCATTGGCATGGTTGTTCACATTCTTTACATGTGTATTTGTCCCCATCATCAGAGTGGGGTATTAGTTCGACTCGGGAGTCACAGCATTCAGACCTTTTCCAGAAGAGCCCATTCCGATAGCGGGATGGGTTTGTTCTTATGTCTCGGTCACCTTTACCCCCGACGGAGCGTTCAAATGGGTGTCTACTATTAGGCATTACCCGTAGTCCTTTCTTGTTTATTGTTGTGGTTCATAATTTGTTTAGCTTTGTTCAATAGGTTACTCCATGCAACCTTACTTAATTCGTCGTTGTCAACCATGGCTCTTGCTCGTTTGCAACCTAGCAAGATGGTTGAGGATCCCCTCCCTGCGAAGTAGTCTCCGATGCGCTGGTAGGTGCACCCACTCTCCCTCAGAATAAGGTATGCGAGTGACCGCCACGCGGAGGCGTTCGCTGAATGTCTTGTCTTACTTAGGAGGGCATCTACTGGCACCCCCGAAAACTCCGACACATATCGCAGGATATCATCCTTAGCTTCATTACTCAGTTCCATCATACTCATTGGTGTCATCATTCAGTAATGTGATTTCATGGATGGCGATGGCGATGTAGTCGATGAAAGGATCGCTAGGATCACCCCCACACGCCGCGTTGATGGCTTCAGCCAGAAGGACTCTAAGTCCTTCAGAGCCCACCTTAGTGGAGCGTATGGAACAGACAGGGGTGAAGGCGATGATCGCCCACCCACTAACCGTATCTTCGCGTCGGGATTTAATTTCAACGGGTTGGCTATTTACTTCAAGTGCAATTTGGTTCTTCATTTTAATAGAATATAGTTATGATGATTAATAATGTAGCAATAGTTAGAACCGTGGACACGATGAGTGATACCACCATCCCCATTAAAGGATGCACGGTAAAGGGTTCAGGGTTTTGCTGTGGGTAGGGGTGCAGTTGTTGCCCCCTTTCGGATTTGTTTTTTTCGATTGGTGTATTCATATATTTTTTTCTTAATCTAGGGTGTTGCCCACCCACTCCTTGGTTTATCAGGGGCGGATGGGCACGTCAATGTTTTTCTTAATTAGGGGTTTATTTTACAAGTACTTTGATATGCTACTCATCCCTACCCCTGTGTCTAGCCACTGTTGGAAATCAACAGCAAGCCCGCGGATGTGATCAACAGACGAGGAACTCCCCCGATACATATCCAATATGATTGGCTCACTATCATTAACGAAGTCCCCAAATGTCTTACGGTAGTGCATCGCGTAACACAACTCCCGAAATAATCGGAACCGATTAATTAGTTGGGCTCGTGTCTGGACACGGGACACTAACCTGAACTCGACAACCCCGTTCCGTTTGGATCGAATACAGGCATACCTATCCTCGTGATCATACTCCTCATATGATGGGTTGATACGTTTATTTTTATTGGAGTTATGGTTGTCTAGCCTACCACGATAGAGGGCGTAGAATAGACCTGCGTAATCCCTTACCGTTGCTAAGGTGACATTAGGCCCACTCAGATTAACGTGACCCCCACAAGATAAATTGGATGGTAGGTCTACGAGGGGGCTGTTACCTACATCATCCTTGAACTGATCGAAGTTCATAATAGAGTAGACATGAGTAATCCCCTCTATGCCACATGACGAGTCTGTCTCCCACCCTGCGAAGAGTGGTTCAGAGGGGAGCACATCCCCGCATTGATTCAAACGCCCTCCCGTATCAGGACATACGGCGTAATTCTTTTCGATTTCAAATCCCAATCCATATTTCCATAAGGCGGATCGCCCGCGTTGGTTGCTAAATGTAGCCTCACCTAACCCCACACCTAGCCTACTCACAAGTTGCGGGAAATACATTTTAGGTGGTGGGGAAGAATGATACTCATGGATGTATCCCCCCATATCAAGCAGGGCTTCATCCTCAGGAATCCACCCCCTAATGTCACAGTGGTAATAACCCTCCTCATCTGGAGCGGCATAGAATGCGGCGCCACCACGTGGCTCGATCCGTCTCATGTCATGTACAAAGTACCACCCCCGCTCATGCTCCGTGACATAGCTTACGTCTGGGTCAACAAATCTGAAATCCCCATAATAGGGGGCTAGCCTTATAGCTTTAACTATAGGGCATACGCCAGAGTCCGTATAGACACAGTCTCTTACCGACAAGATCTCATCACCATACAGTACATATCCAGATACTGAATCAACCCTCCCCTCCGCTACCCGTAGAGGCGCACAGTCCTCTGTGGGTATATAAGTCAGGGGATCATCAGGGCTCTGATAGCAGAAATATCCATCACTCCCACCCATGAGGGGATGTGTCCATTCATCAGCAAGAGCATCCACAAGAATACGCTGACCGACCGCGCCGCATCTCTCAGATACTGGACGGATGCTAGCGAGATTGGGGTATGCCCACTCCCCGCCTCGGATGGGGATTGCAAAGCTCAAACACCCACCCATGTATGGGTCTAGGATGATAGCCCTATCAACGCCAGATGGCACTAGGCTCCTGAATTCTTCTCTTGTGCAACTTACTAAAATAATGTCCTCCAAATGCTCAGGGAGGTTGAGCTTCTCTCTGCTGGACGCAGGTAATTCAAAGTCCGCTAATGTTGTTTCTTGTTCTGTCATTTTTTCTATTGTTTTTGTTTTGTTCATTGTAGTTTATTAGTTTTTGTTTTGTGTTGCTTGAAAGAATATCAAACACCACATTGCAACCCATCGGTTTAATTGGCGATTAAACCGACGGGCTGAGTATGTGGGGTTTATTATTATAAGGACTTCAGTTGATACTTCACACCGTCAACCTCGACGACCTTACCCTCGCAGGTCTTGGATGCTCGCGGTGTTCCCGTCTTGGAGCCGTTGCTGTTTTCGAAGTATGTCTCATTACCATCAGAGTCATATTCACGCTTAACCCAGGAGCCGTTGCTGTTTTCGAAGTATGTCTCATTACCATCAGAGTCATATTCACGCTTAACCCAGAAGCCGCCGCTGGTTTCGTAGTGTGTCAAATTCCCCGCTGAGACATACTCACGTTTACACCAGTAGCTGTCGCTGTTTTCGTAGTATGTCAAATTCCCCGCTGAGTCATACTCATGCTTACGCCAGTAGCCGTCGCTGGTTTCGTAGTATGTCACGTGACCCGCTTCATCTCTGATCTCGATTGGGAATGTAAACGCAACTCTCATTTCCTTATATACTTCACTTAGTTTTTTCATTGTAGTTTATTAGTTTTTGTTTACGTGTTGCTTGAAAGAATATCAAACACCACATGGCAACCCGCCGATTTAATTGGCGATTAAACCGACGGGCTGAGTATGTGGGGTTTAGTTATGCTAGGCGTTGGGTTGAGGTGCTATAATTTAAAAGCCCCTCTCGAACCTAAGCCCTTGTAGTTGTCAATCCAATCCACCCCCTTGTCGGGTTGGTGCGATGCGTAGTACATCCACGCCGTGACTTCCTCACCTGAGTCGAGGGTGATGGTTGTCTCCTTTCGGTGGTAATGGGTGGGAACTCCCTCAAGGCAGTCCAGCCCCGCCCACGTCTTACCACTCGATGGTTTGAATACATCCACCACTAGGTTGTGTCCGTCCTTATGCTCCCCCTCGTAGACATAGGGGATGCCGAAGTCCGCCATGCGGAGTTTCTGTGCAGTCCTCCCACTACCTACGAAGCTAGACTTATCCCCACCGAGATGATGGTAATGATTACCTTGCCCATTCTTTAGAGTTCCATACACCGCAACCAATTCATTGTTTGAGGGTAGGCTCTCATTAGCAGGGGAAGTGATGTAGTCATCATACTCATCATACTCATCATACTCATCCACTCTACCACTCCTTGATGGTGCTGAATTGGCATCATACACATCGTAACCACACAGGCTCGTTCGCCTGTCTAGCTCGGTGTAATACTCTTCCAACGCGTCGGTGGCATCAGGCGATAGAGGTTTGTTGAGGTGGACGGTTTCGAGTTGATCAATCATGTCGATCAACTCGGTGTCATTTAGGTTGAGCGCAGGCTCATACTTAAACTCCTCATTGAACTGGAGCAATTGTCTATCATCCATCCGAAGGTCAGGATCTTCCACAGTTAGTGCCTTCTGTGATGCAGACGTATCATCGATTGCATTTTCGTAGGGGTAGTCATTCCTATCTAGGAACTCATCCATGGAATCCCCGTCTAGTAGGGAGTCCCGCAGAGACTGATCCTCATCGGTGTATTTCCAATACGTTCCCGTATTGTCATACCAGCCGTGCCTACCGAAGTAATCCGCGTCCTCCTCACCATCATCAACAACGTCGAACCCACATGGGTATTGCTTGCTTGAACCATACCCATACTGAGCATAGGACGTGCGGAAGCAATTGTCCTTGGAGTAGTAGACACCTTTACGTTTGTGCCACTTACCGTATCGCCTAACCCGTAGGTTGTGGGAGACCACGGCAAACCTAGTGTCAGTCATTGACAGTAGTTTAGCCCAATGTTTCTCTGGTGTATCCTCTAGGTATTCTGCCACCACGCGGGTGTCAGACTTTTTCTTAGTCCCTAAGGTGGGGACAGTACCATTCGAGAACAGCCATCCCTTAGAGAAGGGAGCGGGGTGCATGTTCTCTTCGTTGATTGCACCCTGTGTAGCATACCTGAAGTGTGCTACATATGGCCGTGGCATGTGGAGTAGACTCTCAGCACGCTGGTAGTCAGCCGTTTTGATTGTCTCTCCATCATCGAGGAACGTGATCCCAAACCCATCTTGATTGATGAGCATGGCGTTGTCGATGTACTTCTGTGGTATTGTCTGGTTTGCTTTTGGTTTGTATATAATTAAGCACATAATGTTGTTTCTTGTGTTGTTTCTTGTGTTGTTTCTTGTGTTGTTACAGGTGTGTTTCTCTCCCCTGCTACGAGTGTGGCACCGCCATCGGCGACCCACTCTGAGATGTCTAAGTGTAGTTCACGTAGTTCCACGTATCGCTGGAACTTGTAAGCCAGATCACGGATCATGGCTCGCTTGCAGGGATCAGGATACATGGTGCGTAGGATCTTCCGTGTGCGTCTCATCAAACCGTTGAAGGACAACTTGTGATGAACACACCACATGATTTCCTTGAACAGCAAGAACCGCCGCCATAAGGTAACACCATTAGTGACCCGCGATACTACGCGGAACTCTATCATCCCACCCCCCTTGTTTTTTATGGCGGGGTAGGTCGACCCCGCCCCCACGTCAAGGCGTATGTTGCCCGCACAGAAGCCGTTTTTAAGGCGACCTCGGTATAGGGCGTATATCAGTCCCACGTAGGGACGGATCGCTTCTATAGTTAACCCTTCACCGCGGACATTGACATGCCCCCCGCAACTCCCGTCGGTTGGCGAGTTGACGAGCGGTGATCGGTCAATATCACTCTTCAGCCGCCCCCCCATATTGAGGGAGTAAGCATTAGTAATACCTTCGACACCACATGACGAGTCCGTCTCCCACCCTGCGAAGAGCGGTTGCTCATCAACGGGGTCACCTTCATCGTGGCACCCATCGACGCTGTTCTTCTCAACCTCGAAGCCTATCGTGTAACTGTCGAACACTTTGTGGTATTCAGGGTTGGGGAGGTATTTCTCTCCGAACCACATTTTCGGGTGGTTCTGATACACCGCCACATTAGGGGAGCAGTGGTATTCGTTTATCCTGTCGTGCTCGCCGTCAGCACGGGGGTAGTCATCCTCGTGGTAATACTCTTCGTGCCCTTCGTGGTACTGGTAATCATCATCCTCGGTGAAGACGTAGATACTCCTTGACTCCACCCATACACAATCCTCGTCCAACGCGTATCGGGAAGTTTCGTCGTATATTTCTACGAGTTGGTGGTGACCGTCGAGTTCGTACCCCACTACCCCATCGTAGTAGGTTTCCACTGGGACGCAATCGTCACGGTGGGCTACGTACCCATCAAGGTGGGTGTACATGGCATCATCGTCTTCGATGAGTTCGCCGTTGTGATCCCACACGAGGTCACCTATGTCATCGTCTACATAGACTACATCGTCCCCATCACGGTGGGTGGCGTGTTCTACGTCATCCTTATGCCCCCACTCACCCTTGGCGTGACCGTGGGTGATTCGGTAGCAGTCGTTTTCTTCTTGTGAATTACCGAGGTAATCCACAACCATCTCTGTTTCTTTTTCTGTTTTCATTTTACTTTTTGTGTTGTTTGCCAAATGTCTTGGCGAGTAGTGCTTGAAAGAATATCAAACACCACATTGCAACCCGCCGATTTAATTGGCGATTAAACCGACGGGCTGAGTATGTGGGGTTTATTATTATAAGGACTTCAGTTGATACTTCACACCGTCAACCTCGACGACCTTACCCTCGCAGGTCTTGGATGCTCGCGGTGTTTCCCTCTTAGAGCCTCGGCTGTTTTCGTAGTATGTCTCATTGCCTGTTGAGTCATACTCATGCTTACGCCAGTAGCCGTCGCTGTTTTCGTAGTATGTCTCGTTACCATCAGAGTCATACTCACTCTTGCGCCAGTAGCTGTCGCTGTTTTCGTAGTATGTCCCATTACCATCAGAGTCATACTCAAACTTATGCCAGTAGCCGTCGCTGGTTTCGTAGTATGTCACGTGACCCGCTTCATCTCTGATCTCGATTGGGAATGTAAATGCAACTCTCATTTCCTTATATACTTCACTTAGTTTTTTCATTGTAGTTTATTAGTTTTTGTTTACGTGTTGCTTGAAAGAATATCAAACACCACATGGCAACCCATCGGTTTAATTGGCGATTAAACCGACGGGCTGTGGATGTGGGGTTTATTATTATAAGGACTTCAGTTGATACTTCACACCGTCAACCTCGACGACCTTACCCTCGCAGGTCTTGGATGCTCGCGGTGTTCCCTTCTTACAGCCGCTGCTGTCTTCGGAGTATGTCTCATTGCCTGTTGAGTCATACTCATGCTTACGCCAGTAGCCGTCGCTGGTTTCGTAGTATGTCACGTGACCCGCTGAGTCATACTCATGCTTACGCCAGCCGTCGCTGGTTTCGTAGTATGTCACGTGACCCGCTTCATCTCTGATCTCGATTGGGAATGTAAATGCAACTCTCATTTCCTTATATACTTCACTTAGTTTTTTCATTGTAGTTTATTAGTTTTTGTTTACGTGTTGCTTGAAAGAATATCAAACAGCACATGGCAACCCGTCGGTTTAATTGGCGATTAAACCGACGGGCTGAGTATGTGGGGTTTATTATTATACGGGAGTGACTTTGAACCACTCCCCTTTATGTTGGGTATTATTATTATTATTTCCCATGTCTCCCCCTTGGTTTAGGGGGCGGATTACCAATGTCAAGTTTGAATTGACAAATATTAGGCGGGGCTGATCCCCGTTCATGTTCCCTGATTCGAGGATCATGTCCAATGAATCGGGAATCAAGGTGCGGGTTGAGGATTCAAAGATAACTCCACTGGTGAAGTTACCTTTGCGGAGAGTTGTGATGATACATTCCATGACGTTATGAATTTAGAATGCAAGCACCATAACAAATATGGCATACACCATCGCAAGGATGAATACCGCCGTGAATGAATCCCGAATCACGATCCAACACCAACGATTAAAGGTGAAGGATTCGGGGTTCAGGGTTAAGAGGTTCACCATCATGACCCCGATAAAGATCGCGGTGGTGAAGATTATTATTGTAGCGTTGATCATTTTCTTATTTTATTTTCTGGTTTTAGTTTGGTAGTTCGGATTGGATTAGGTAGGGTTAGACATAGAACACAAGGTAATCATGTACATCAAGGATGGCGGGGTCTAAGCCTGTAATTTCCAGCAGGGTGCTGGGGTCTTCATCCACATGGGCAGTATCAATGATGATGTCCGTGCCGTGGATGTTCATGTATCCAGAGTCTTGAAAGGAATCTATGAGGATGTTCAAGGTTCTGGGTTCAGACAAGCGGATGATCACTGTCTTGGCGGTGCGTTGCACTTCGTTGTTGTGGTCGGATTGGATCATTTCTTCTAGGTAGTCTCCCGACTTAGCGAGATCGGCTTCGTCATACACCATGTAGCTGAGGTGCTTACGTAGCACAGGCACTTCATCGGCTGGCACTTCCTCAACCCCGCCAACTCGATAGGCAAATGACCAGTCGGGTTCATTACACCATTGGTGTTTGTCCCAAGAGTCTCTGTTCCATTGGAGTTCGTCGGGGTTGTGCGACTCAGCGTAACAGGCATAGTGCCACGCGGTTTCTGAGTCGGGGGCATGGACTAGCTTACTGTTATGTTTCTCGTGGTCTCCTGATCGAATCTCAACAGTGACGACGTAGGTCTTGTAGTTTTTATTTGGTTTCATGGTAGTGTTGTTATTGGTTTTGGTTTTAGTTTGGTCTATTCCTCCGAGTGACAGTAGTCAGTGTATCTCTGAAGCTGGGCATCCGTTAGCGTGTTCTTGGCGGAGTCATCGTGGAACTGGTTGGTATTAGTCTCATCGATGCACACGATGGTGATGATGTGATCTGCCATAGTCTCACAGATTTCCTCCATGAACTCTTTGGCATGTGCTCCTGTGGGATCGGCAATGTCTAGTATATATCTCATAGTATTATTGTTTTGGTTTCGGTTTGGTTTTGGTTTTTGTTTTTGTTTTGCGTTGCTTGACAGAATATCAAACAGCACATTGCAACCCATCGGTTTAATTGGCGATTAAACCGACGGGCTGAGTATGTGATGTTATGGGAGCTTGCGGTATTTCCGCACAAGCCCCAGCTTCCTCCGAGCTGGTGCCGATGCTCGCTGGAATGTCTCCCAGCTTTTTCCCGCATATTTAATGCGGAGATTTTTGATCCTTTCACAAGGATCGAAAAACTCCGTTGGGTGAACTCCTAACACGGGGTTTAGGACATTGTGTCCTAGTATCTCGGCAGTTCCGTCGCCGAAAAGTTTTATGGCTACTTCACCCAGCGAAGGGTGATTAATTGTGTTTTCTGTTTTCATGGTAGTATTGTTTTTGTTTTTGTTTACGTGTTGCTTGACAGAATATCAAACAGCACATTGCAACCCGCCGATTTAATTGGCGATTAAACCGACGGGCTGAGTATGTGATGTTTACTTAAGCCACACCGCTTTGATGTCAAGCACCTTGCGGCGGTCTCTTTTGCGGGGGGCAGTGTCAATGATGGTCTCCCCCGTGTTGGAGAGGAGAAGCATGTGTCCTGATACATGAATCAGGTAACAGGATGCAGGTGGGTCTTGCATCTTGCGGATGCTGGTGCGGATGCCCCCAACCGTAGCACCCTTGGGGATGCTGGACTTGCGGGAACGGACTGCGAACCCGTGACGGCGGAGGACGCCGTAAGTTGCGTTGGCTTTGCTCCGCACAGTCCACGTGGACTGATACTGCGAAGGGTGGATGCCTAGCTTTGCGAGGCAGGCAGATACGCATATCCCCTTGTGGGACTTGGTGCGCTCCTCGTGGTGGGCAAGATATGCCAGCCCATTATTAATTTGAATGTTCATTGTTTTTTTTTTGCTTTACGTTGAACCCATCGGTTTAATTGGTGATTAAACCGATGGGCTGAGTATGTGATGTTTACTTCAACCCCTTGAGAAACTTTGCCTTGTCAGCCGCTGACAACGCTTCAAACGCTTTGACGGCGGCGGCGAGCAAGTCGACTTGCTTCTTACCTTTCTTCCTTCCACCCGCCCGCTTGGCTTTTTGCCCATCGGACAAATTCTTACTTAGCGCGGCGCGGTGACTGGCAGTATATTCGCCAAACAAGGATTCACATAAGAGCTTGGCAGTGTCACGGGCGAACTTCCCACCTTCCTCTGTATCAGCAAAGGATGCGGCGACAAATCGAGCAAGCAATTTAAATTGCAAGCCGCTATACCAAGCCGCTATTTCCTCACCCGCTCCTAGGATCACAGGTTTTATTTCCTTCCATGTTAAGCCCGTCACTATTTTACTCATTTCCAGAGCAATATCATTAACTCTATTCTCAATGTCTACAATCTGGTTGTCGAGTTCGATAACGGATTGAATCAATGTGGTAACTTCATTTACTTTGTTTTCTGTTTTCATTTTCTTTTTTTGGTTTTGGTTTAATTGGCGATTAAATCGGTTGATCGCCTTCATCCTCCAATGGGGGGAAGCTCTCGACGCAACAGCCATATCTTTAAAATGTCGCGCGGGGAATAGAACGCGCGCGCGAGGTGAACCCTGTTTCCTGTTCCCTTGAACACTCTAACACCCTCCATTTAGCAGGAATCAGGGTAAATGATGCAGGAATCAGGGAGCACGCCACGGGTAGGGGGTAGGTTTTTCACGTGCAGTTTAATATTATATAGGGGGTTACACGAAAAAATTTGACGTTTTTTGGCATATAGGGTAGCATAGGGCATGGCCAAGAAGACCCCAGCAAAAGTACTCGCGTACAAGCGAAAGTATTACGACAAGAACAGAATCAAGCGATTGAGGTATCAAAAGGACCGATACTGGAAGAAGCGCGAGGAGATCCTCGAGGAACGGAAAAGGAGAAAATTGGAGGACCCAGAATACGCAGAACGTGAGCGGGCATATCACCGCGAATACTACCTCAAAAAGAAGCGAGAGAAGGAAATGAGCGGTTAGGGGTTCAAATCACAGGGTGCATAACCATTTCACAACTGGAGTAAGCTAGTAAAAAGAAATGGGGGTTTTCAAATCACAAGGTACAGGGTCAAGTATTCTCTTCCCAGTCGCAACATGCACAGGGTGCAAATACCCACCTTGTAAATATCCCATACTGACAAATGGGTTCAAGTATTCTCTTCCCAGTCGCAACATGCACAGGGTGCAGAGGGTCAAAAAGGGGCAGGCCGGCGCACGAAAAAGCGTAGGTTACCTACAGGGTTGTTTAATTATTTTCCGCGTGAATCGGGGTTCGGGTGAGACCCATGGAGATTATTGAGGGTATTTTTGGTATTAGCATAACGCAACTAATGTGCATTAAAGTATTATCTTAGGGGTGCCATGAGGGCATCTCAGAGACCCTAAAATTTATTTAATTAATGCGTTTATTTTAAAGTCTACACTCATATAGTAGCTAACTCACTGAATGTGAAGGGGTTAAGAATATTAAAGGTTTTGGAGCAGTAACTCGCATTAATTAAATACCTCGCGTCAGGTAAAGTTTATATATGTAATATATTTCTACAGGGTATATATAAACTTCTTCTAGAATTCATTATTTAATTAATGTTATTTAGTTATGCAGATGACGTCCCCGCTAGTTGCCCCGCCCCCGCCACCTCCGATAACTTAAAGTTTTCTCTTTTCATAGTATAAAACATGTGATAGGTTATCCGAAACAGCACCCCCGATACTATGTCAGACTTACCTACACCTGAGCCATATCCGTTACCCGCCAATTGGCGTGACAACTGCGGCGGCAGTAGTTGCACCTGTGGTGCCTACGATCAGTGTGAGTGTGGTTGCTTTGACGTGGACTGGACACCCTTTGATGTGTATGCCTATCGGGAACTGCTCAATATGATCTACAGACAAACCGTTTCAGGGGACTCCCCAGAGACCTCCCTGAGTATAATACAAAACCACACCCTCTCCCTCATTGACCCTGAACCCTGTATCATTGACCCTGCATTAGGGTAAGTGAACAGGAATCAGGAATCAGGAATCAGGGTTAAACCAACACCAATGAAACACTACAAAATACCACAATCAGAAAATCATTATGTCACCGAGGACCACAAACTATTTGAGCAGGTAGGGGAATCCCCTGACCCCCTCAAAGACAAGGAGGTTGCAACCTACTCAAACTCAGGCAAGTTCCGCGCGACCATCAAGGGTCAGGACGGGAAGCGGTACACCATCACCCCTGAAAATATTATCCTCAATCACGAGGATCCGTTCCACGTGGAACCCTTAACCCTCGAGGAGATCTTGCATAAGGAACACGCCGTCCCCATCGAGCCCCTCTTCCCTGACTACGCTATCACGGAGGACGGAATGCTATACTGCATAACACCACCCCAGCGAGGTAAGTGGGCTGGTCGGCTATACGCGAAGGCATCATCTGTTGGCGACGACGGGGTGGAGCGGGTATCTCTGAAACGCTTCGACGGGAAGTACACCACCGCAACTATCACCACCCTTGTGAAAGCCGCGTGGGGTAGCCCAATGCTCTCATCGGTGTAGCTCAACAAAAACCTTGACCCCCGAACCCTTTACCTCTATCCTGCACCACATAATTATTATGGCGACCAAACCAAGTTCATTCGCCGTCATTGATGGCCTCGGGTTACAAAACACCGAGCAAGACGGAACCCCAACTAAAACCCGCATCAAGGACGTTAAGTCCGCGCTTGCGATTTACACAACGCTCCATCAGGCGGATCGGGAAAGCTCACTCCAGCGTGCGCGACTCGACGCCATGTTTGATGGGGCCGCGCCTTATGACCAAGCAAAGCTTCGGGCTAGTGGTCAGAACATGAAGACCAACTTAAACTTCGGGGAGGCACAGCGCCAACTCGACATTGCATTATCGGCATACGTCGATCTGTATTCATCCCTTGAACGCTTCGTAGATGTTCGGGGAACAGAAGGTGAATCCAACCAGCGACTCGAGCGTGAGGAGATTGTTGCCGATGAGATCTCACACATGCTTCGCGCGTGGCCTGAGTTCCACTCATCCTACCTTCGCTTATGCACGACCTTCATCAAGCACGGCGTAGGCGTGGCTTACTTCGACTCCCCAACAGGTTGGAGATTCAGGGTCGGATCCTTTGAAGATATCTTGATACCCCGCCAATCCCCCGCGACGGAAGAGGCAGTTGATGTGTCAGTCATTCGACGGTCCTATCGGGTAAGCGAGCTAAACCATTTCATTAAGAATGAGAAGACCGCCAATAAAATAGGCTGGAATGTAGACGAGGTTAAGCGGGTCATGGCGAAGAACGTCAAGACCACTGGTCGCGGTTCCTACGGCGGCGGGGTTGTCTCAGACTTCGAGGCAATGCAAGCCGAGCTCAAGAACAACGATTTATACATGGGGGTGCAGAACCCCACAGTAGACGTCCTTCACTTTTTAGTCCGCGAAGCGAGCGGCGGGATTTCTCATTACACTTGCGCTGAGTCTAGCCCCGAAGCATTTATGTTTCAGAAGGTTGACCGATATCAGTCAGCCGAAGACGCCTTTGTCATGTTCTCGTATGGTGTTGGTTCCAACGGGACATACCATTCAGTCAGGGGTCTAGGCCAGCGCATCTTCGCCCACATCCAGACATCCAATAGACTTCGTTGCCAAATGGTTGATGGGGCTATGCTCGGGTCCGCGGTGATGATTCAACCAGATTCACAGCGAGCCCTTGAGGAGCTCGACTTCACTTTCTACGGTGCTTACGCCGTCCTGTCCCCTAACGTAAACATTATCCCACGCCCATCCCCGAATCTTGGGACGGCGGTCATGCCTGCGCTAGAGGACATGAATCAGCAGTTGATGCGTAACACTGATGTTGTCAGTAGCTACGGTCCCGACAAGGGTTCACCTTACCGCAACGAGATGCAGGTGGTGTCCGACATGGATGTTGCCACCCGTTTGAGTGGGGCTTCACTTAATCTGTTTTACGCTTCATGGAACCGCCTAATGCGTAGTGTGGTTAAGCGTATTGTCTCAGACAAGAACGACCCAGCCATTCAAGAGCTCATTGGTCGGTGTGCTGAAAGAGGGGTTTCAGAAAGCTTCATACGATCACTTGATGTCGATAAGACCAAAGCCGTCCGATCAATTGGTGGTGGGTCACAAGCCAACCGCATGGTTGCCCTTCGTGAGCTACAAGGTATTTCAGGACAGTTCCCTGAATCAGGTCGCCGCAACTTAACACGAGACATAGTTAGCACGAGGGTGGGACATGACCTAGCCGACCGCTACACCCCACGTGAGCAAGGAGCCCCTGAGACCAGCGCATCGAAGATCGCCTTCTTTGAGAATAGAGACTTGATGGGTGGTAGACCAGTTCCTGTGCTTTCGAGCGAATACCACGGAGCACACTTGGAAGTTCACCTACCAGAAGTAGAAGGGATCATCGAAGGTCTCGACTCAGGTGAGGTAGATCCAGTTCAGGCACTCCCTGCACTACAAGCGTTCTACCAACACCTAGGCGAAACAGTTCAGTTTGCCGCGGGAGACCCTGCACTAGAAGGTCAAGTCGGTTACACAAAGCAGGTAATGCAATACGCCGAGGAAGCCATTAACAACACGTCCAAGCATCTCGAGAAATTACAACGGGAGCAGGCAAGCCAAGAGCAACCAGAACAACCAGAACAACCAGAACAACCAGACCCCGCCCAACTCGCTAAGATGGAAACTCATCAGCAGGACATGATGATGAAGAGGCAAAAAGCTGAGTTGGAAATGGAGTTGAAAAAACGTAAATTTGATGAAGAACAAGCTTTACGTGATGCCGAAACTGCGCTAAAGTTCCGCGAAGAGAATACTTAACGGCACACCAACAGCCGTGTCACTTGGTGCATACCAAGGAATCAACCAACGCGAATCCTAATGTTCAGGAAGAACCCACCAAAACCAATGCCTGTTAAACAGGTAAATCCAATCGACTTGCCATTATGGCATCAAAACCCCGCTAACGGATCCGCTCTTAGGGAGCTTATTACGTCGGATACTTTTGTATTAGCCGCAGTTTCCTTGAAAGAGGCAGGTAGACCATCATGCACATCCTTAGCTACGGAACATGAAAACGCTGTCAGCCACACATGGTACGCAGGCTACTGTGACGCTTTCCGTGATCTCCAGAGACTAACCCTACCCACAGGACAACCTGAAACCAACCCCGCACTCTCAGAGTGGAACTATATCCAAGATAACATATAACCATCAAAAACCATGACCAACCCTGAATCCCCTACCGTAGACACCACCCCCGCACCTGAGCCCACAGATGTAGCCTCCACACCAAACCCTGTTGATGGTATCCCAGCCACAGAAGATATGGGCTTCGGGGAGTTTTCATTTGATCAGGCTTTAGAGAACGCATTAAATGGTGGCAACAACACACCAGCACCTGAAGGTGACAACACACCAGCACCTGAAGGTGACAACACACCAGCACCTGAAGGTGACAACACACCAGCACCTGAAGGTGACAACACACCAGCACCTGAAGGTGACA
>UEXN01000095.1_pt2 | contig 35993 bp, 45 predicted proteins | sample 1796711 | NCBI WGS metagenome assembly UEXN01 (sample SAMEA4772470, study PRJEB27181) | metagenome | reverse complement strand
CACCTCCGAAGAGGTCAGTAAGCAATGGTTGATATTGCTGCTTGGCTCGGTACTCTTGCTCGATATTACGATTCAGTTGTGAGAGTAGTATAGTAATGGATTGCATTTTAGCCTGCATCCACATGCAAGACTTGGAAACTGTATTTAGTTTCTGTAATTCAGTATCCTCTCGACCTAGCACTAATCGTGAATGGTCAATCAAATTGATGACAGTTTTAGAAGGATGTCGTAAAAACATCTCTTCGTTGACTTTTTTGATAATTGCCATGTCTTGAGGGATACTACAGAAATACATAGGATATTCCTTATATCTCTGTACGGCCTGCTTATATCGTTCAAACGATTCTGTAGATAGAGTTTTCTCTACCGACAAAAGATCAAACGTTTGCAGTTTTGTGTCTTTTGAACCTGCACGAAGAATTTGTTGTTCGCCAGGCATCTCAAAGCTCCAATAGATAACTATGAGATCGTTTTGTTTTGTCTTGTTTACATCTAGTATGTCGAATATTAATTGATTAGAAAATGCTGATTTACCTACACCTGGGCGACCTGCAATAACATACATCTTGCCTGGTTGTAAACCACCCATAAGATTTCTGTTAAGTCGGGGCCAAGACGTAGGATATACTTGTCTTTTGCCTTCCATACCATCGTGGACATCTTTGATAGATTTCTCTACTGTCTTCGATATATGGAAAAGTTTTGGGAGACTAGAGTTCCCTTGTGATGCGCCGCTCATTGTTATCTAAAGATTCTGTAAGGTCTTGATACTTCTCCCATGAATGCTGATTAACCCATGTACTGAGCATCTGCATATAACCTAGGTTGTTAGCTTTCTTTCTCTGGTCTAGCTCTACACCTAAACACCTTACTACCTCCTTATGCTTAGCAACGCTTTCGCCTATGTACTTTTTGTACTGCTTACGTGCTTTATTATTTGTTGAGGCGTTAGGGTCTTTGGCTCGAAGGGGTCTTATACCCCCATTTGCATACACCTTAAGAGGAAAGTGGGAGAGAAGCTCTGACCACATTTGATCGAAAGGAGTAGAATTAGCAGAACTAAATCTATCTCTTACGACATGTTGATCAGTGCTCTCCCCCAGCTTAACTAGGCCTTTGGTTTGCAGTACTTCTAACCTAACAACTAACTCTAGATCGTCTATGACATCGTGGGAACCACTTTGTAATAACTGTAAATATACATATTCATCAGCAGTTATCCCAAAATCTTTGAGACTTATTGTACTAATCTCTACGATCATAAAGAAAAGTATTATGTGTTGTGTCTATCTATACCGGTTTTACTTACATGTTTTAAAGCCATTTTATATTGTTTAAAGATTTAACTGCATTTTTTAACCACTTTTCTTCCTGCGAGTCTCTGATGTACATGATATAGATCTTCCCAATCTTATCAGGTGTACTTAATCGCAGCAATCTACCTACACGTTGTATCATGGGTAAAGATTTGCTAGTAAGACCAGCAATAATGCCCACAGAAGCATCAGGAACATCAAAGCCTTGGTTTAGTGCCTGTGTACTGCACAAAACCTTGTTAGAGCCGTCTCTAAAGTGACTAAGTGTAGCTTCTCGTACCTTCTTTGTATGCTTTGAATGATAAGGTAAGCCACCTAATTCTTCTGCCATCTTATCAGTAAAGGTATTGACTCCAGAAAACACAAGAATCTTCTCATCAGTATGATTTGATATTAGTTCTTTAGCTTTCTCAATTTTGACAGTAGATTGCTGTACAACAGCCTTGCGTCTGCGTATTGCATTGAAATACTGAGCTGCTGCACCTTTGTCTCCGTCTCTAGTCCCAGCTAAGATTCCTTGAGCATGTGTAAACACGTCATAGCCCCCTAGCTTGTACTTCATTTGCACAAACAAATTGTTAGCCTTCTTGTATTCTGCTCTGTCTTCGTCGCCTAGCTCCAAAGGAACACACACAATCTCGTAAGGACTAACTAGCCCTAAGTTTACACATTCATCTAATGAGATGTGGTAACGTATAGGAGCTAGCTGCATTAGATAATTACGATAGTCATCATCCTCAGGGACAGTAGCTGTCATACACAGCAGCTTATCATATGTGTTATTATCGAAGAACTTGCGATACTGCTCACTAATACCTAAGTGAACCTCATCGCACACTACAATATCATAGTGCATGTTCTCTAACTTGTACGCAGACTGATAACACACAAACTCTACTTGTTTTGTGTTCACTAGATGCCCCGCTTCCCATTTGTCAAACTCTTCTGCAAACTGATCCTGCAGTTGAGTAGTAGGAACAAGAACAATAGCTTTACCACCGTTCTCTAACGCCCATTTAGTAGCAAGTACACCACAGCGGGACTTACCAAAGCCAGTACCAGCAATAATAGAACCATTACAACCTGCTTTTGCCCACGCATTGAGTGCTTCACGCTGTTTCTGGTTCTTTATACTTAATACTTTTTTCATTGTTTTTGTATTCGATGTCATTATCGTCAATTTTAAATTTTTTAATTAACTCAAGTCTCTCTGAAAGTTTCTCAAGGGTATGCGCCTCTTTAATAGTTTCAGCTTTTTTAAGCAGTCTAGCTGTCATTTCATACTTATCCCTAAACATCGGATAAGTCTCAATTAAAACATTAGCCTGTTTAAAACTGTTAACCGCAGTTGCGTGGTTTCTTTTACCTAAATATTCAGCTATAACTGCATAAGACTCGTGTGTCCTATCTCGAGCTAGCTTTACAAACGCGTGTCGTGCAAGCGCAAACTCATGTTTACGACAGCTTCCCAATATGTCATCTCGTGATGCACTAAAAACTATAGTACAGCACTCCAATATCCCATTAAGATCTGCATGGCTACTTGTGTGTCTGTTTATCAAAAATAAACGTGACCTCTGTTTTAGCCCTGCGTACACCCAAGGGGATGTTACATTTTCTTCGTTCTCCATTAAATTGTTTGTGTTTAAATTTTGATTGTACCCCCGATAGGAATCGAACCTATGACCTACTGCTTAGAAGGCAGTTGCTCTATCCAACTGAGCTACGAAGGCAGAAATCGGGGAGAGTAAGCATCTTGCACCTACTTATCTCCCCTACCTTGATTCGTTGTACCCACAAGGTGTCGGGCAACCTATCTTACATAAACTCTAACATCTTGTATAGGTGATTGATGTTAGATAATAGTCGTACCCCCTCTGGGACTCGAACCCAGGACCCTCTCATTAAAAGTGAGATGCTCTAACCAGCTGAGCTAAGAGAGCTTAATATCCCACAGGTGTCGGTGACCTGTTGCCGCTTTGACAGTCATAAATGACGAGATAAGTGCGCCTACTAGGACTTGAACCTAGGACCTGCCGATTATGAGTCGGATGCTCTAACCAACTGAGCTATAAGCGCATGCATTAGACATTAAATTAACGCCTCCTCTATTATATCAAGTTTACAGTCATTATATGCACTATAACAACCATCTTCTCCTAAGTATTGAGTGATAACTCCTGATGAATGTTTTCTTGTTACCCACATAGGTTTAAGAGCTTTTTGATCTAACCATAGAGGCATACTAGCAAGTCTCCATTTCTTCATATACTCAATCTCATGTTTAGAGTAAAAATCTATAAGTCTTTTTACATTCAACAAATACATAGGGTATTGAAGCAGATTTATAAATCCACCACACAGAGGCCTCCGTTCTAACGTAGAATAGGAGATTTTATCTCGTATAGTTTTCCTTCTAACACCAAGTTCAAGAAGTTCTAACTCGTTTTTTCTGTACAGATTAGAAACTCTTTTGAGTATAATTACTCTCTGCTCTAATACTCGTACAAGAAATCTAGTTGCTTGACGAAGTGCCCAGTTCTCATCCATAAGAGGGTCTGTTTCTGACACGCCTGTCCCATACGTAGAATGATCTGCATTGTAGAGGCTGAGTTGCCTCCACTTATCGAAATACTTTTTGTGCTTTTCAAAATGAGCAGGCAAATCCTCGTAATTTCGCATAAACATTAAAGATTCTAGTTGTTCTTTTTCGTCTGCGAAATCTACTCCTACAAAAAAGACATTCTTTTCTCTTTCGGTCATTGTTTCCCAGCTCATTCTGGGAGGCTGTCAAAGTTTTTACTCTCAAGATTCCGGTGTTCCTTCCTGAATTCGTCGTTTGTCATCAAGGCCGCTCGCTTAAGTTCATAGGTTAATAAGTTAGAACATTGACCCACTACTTTGGATACAGCTGCGGCTTGCGCTACATCTATTTCTGCCTTATCTAATTTTTCTAATGTTACACATAACATAGAAAATAAACTCTTTGTGTTTACTGGTTTCATTTGTTTAATTGTTTTTATTATTAACAGTCAATAGTAGCTTTTTCAAGAAGCTTTTCTTCTATTATGCTACTATTTTGTGTAATCCACTTATCGATGAGGTTTTTCTCTTCTTCCCCAATCTCTATTTGATTAGAGTCTTCATCAATCAGTGTCATTTCTTCTATATAGGGAGCAGATTCTAGTTCCTTTACAATATCTGTGTGATATCCTCTAGTACCCCAGAATTCATAGTCCCCTATACCATTGTCTACAGCTACTACACGAGCTTCCATGACAATAGATAAAGCATAGTCTCCTATGTCTCCTTCAAATTCTTCGCTTACTAGTTCCATATCCAAAGTAATATAAAGGTTATAATTATTCCTACCCACCCTGCTGCAGACATACACTCACTAAATCTTATCTGTTTTTGTGTGCGAGTTTTCCATTTTTTTACTCCATTCATTTTTGTACCGTTGTATTGTCCAAGCTGCCCACTCTCCGTAAGATGCAAAAGAGGACTGAGGCTTAGTTGTTGATCTAATTTTGACTTTACTCATTTTATTTAATATTCACCTGTGAAATCTGCATGTTCTAGACATTCAGAACATAAGTCCAAATCTCCATGTTTCGTAGCTCCGCAGCAATTGCTTAATAGTTCTTCATTCATTGCTCTATAAATTCTTTTACGTGCATAAGCTCTAATTCCCCATGTCTGCGATACCTGTTTTCTTTTGAAAGTTTTTGCCAATACCGCATGACACCTACATGCTTTGATAAAGCGTTCCCGACTCTTCCAAACGGTACTTCAAAATGCTCAGCCACTTCTTTTATAGTGTAGCCAGATATATACATATTAAAGTATTGTTTAACCTCAACGTCAGTGTATGCTTTCCCAGTTGGGTGTTTACCCGTAACGCTGTTTACTCTACCGTTAATACGTTTTATAACTACAGTAGGTATTCTTATTAATCTTATTTTTCCCATGTTTTCGAAATGTTTGTGTCTGCTTTTAACAGACCATTAGTTACAATAGTCAGTGCTGCATCTTCCATCAGCTCTGTCATACGGTCTTTCCACTCCGCTGCCATATCCTCTTTACATATAGTGTCAATCTGGTCATGCACAGTCATAATAATCTTGACTCTGTCTGACAACTTGTTGTCTTGTATGTAATCGTGGATCTTAATAAGAGCAAGCTTGGTCATGTCAGCAGACGCACCTTGTATAGGTGTGTTCTTGCTAGCACGCTCAATCATACCCAGCTCTTTCATAGGAGTGTTGGGACCATCCCAGTAATCGAAGAAACGTTTGCGCTTAAATGGTTTGAACGTACGAATATACCCATTCATTTTACCAAATCTCCCTAGCATCTCAAGGAATTTCTTGATGTTTGGGAACGCTGAAAAGTACTTATCAATAAGCTCTGAGGCTTCTTTTACAGAAATCCCAAGTGTGTCACTTAGTTTGTGTGGTCCCATGCCATAGGCTAGACCAAAGTTGATAGTTTTTACTTTAGTACGCATCTCTTTGTGTTTAGGACAGTTGCATTTAGATTTATTACGCATGTAAGCGCAATCATCTTCAGCTGCATCTATCCATGCATCCTGAAAGACAAGATCTGCACATACAGAGTGCAAGTCTTGACCTTTTTCTAGTGCTTCTAAGAACACAGGGTCTTTGCTACCGAATGCGATAACGTTTAACTCCTGTGAGCTGTAGTCACTAGATACAAATAACCACCCTTCGGGGCAGATAAAACAGTTACGATACTTGTTATCAGCAGGAATCTGCTGCATGTTAGGCTCACTCGAGCTAACACGACCAGTATCTAGTATCTGAGAGAAGTTCGTGTGCACCTTACCATCGCAGTTTACATACTTAAAGAAGTTGTTACCGTAAGCGTTAGCCAACTTGCTTAGTTCTTTATAACGTATATAGCTTTTGATTATAGGATGCTTGTATTTGTACTTGTTTATGTTCTTTCCGTTGACATCTTCAAGCTTAGGCACTAGATATTGAAACAGTTTTAACATCTGTGCAGGTGAACTCCACTTAATGTTAGTAACCCTGTGCTCTTCTGCTGGCAAGAACATATCCTGTTGTACTGGGACATGATAATGAGGACTGAGCTTAGGGTGTTGTATTACTTCTCTATCTAATTGCAGCTCTAAACTGCTAGCCAACTCTAAATTGTCATTAGCTAGATCAACCCACTTGTCTTTATCAACAATCAAACCTTCATATTCGATCTCACTAAAGACAATGACTGCCTTGTTTTCTAGCTCAGCAACTTGAAATAAATCACTTTCACCCAGTAACTTGTTTTGTTTCTCCCTAATTTGAAGCAAATAAATAACGTCTTTGGCACCATAGGTAATTTGATTGTACGTAAACGGCTGACCTTGCAGTCCAACGAATTTGCTTCGTTCCTCTTTGTCCAAAGTAACACCGATGTACCTTTCACAACATCTTGATAGTGAGTAACCGAAATTGAGCTTGCCGCAGTGTAACACTCTCTCTGTGAGATAGGTGTCGTATACGTTTTGTACCGAAATCCCAGCCCATCGCTTGATGAATTTGTAGTCGAACTTTGCGTTGTGGAATATCTTTTGAATTTCATTAGACTCTAATATTTCTCTTAATGGTTCTATTGATACATGTCTCGTATCGACGACGAACTGTTGATGCTCATCCCCGATCTGAAACATAATCATCTTCTTACACGTGAAGTCAAAACCCTCAGTCTCAGTGTCCACCCCCAAAATGCTACGGGTCTCGCAGTACTCCTTACATTCCTTGATAGTCCCTTGTTGAATCTCATTGTTCTGAGACGTCGTTGGTAATTGTGTCTGATTCCCTATGAACTTGATCATTCTGTTTAGTTTCTAACAAAGTAACGATAGCTCGTGCTTTGTCTGTGGTTAAAATCTCTCCATCAAAGTGAACGTACTTCAAATTGTACTCTATCGCTTTGTCTAAAGCTGCTTTTAATAACGTCAATGTGTTATTTTCTTGCATGTTTGCAACTAGTTTCATCCATCCCATAATTTAAAGTTTAAAAATAAATAGACAGCCTCCGCAAGCTGTCTATTCGTGTCACCTGTTCATACCATGAAACAAGTCAAGAGTAGGAAATTGTCAAAACCTCTCTTGGCGGAAAAGAAAAGAGGGGAACTGTTATAGTCCCCCTCCCGTCCTAAGGTCTCGCATTATGCGAAACTCCCATTACACTGTTGGTGTAACGAGCTTGTGCAGTTTAGGAGAAGATCTCTCCTGTATTCACACTAACGTTTTCGTTAGCAAGAATACCTGCGTTTGAAACAGAAACATCCGCGTCAAGGAACACATTATTTGGTTCCCCAAACACAACGGTAGACTGAGTGAAGATGTACATCCCCTTGTGGGTGATGAACTCTCCATCTTTACCTTTGCGCTTGGCAGCTTTGTGGATGTTGGCTGCTTGCCACTCACTAGCCTCAGTTGTCTCAACGATTTGAGAACGCAAACGTTGTCCGTTTACCTCAGGGTTCAGAATGTTAAGAGGCTTAACAACATGACCCATTTCGTTGGTGGTGTACTCTCCTCCCAAGTCGATACCAAGCAGCACTTCTGCGTCTTGGGGTTCAACAGTCATCCATGCACGCCGGGCTTTTCCGCCCGTATTGAATCGTTCATCTGATTTGTTGAACATTCCAAGAGCACTGACTGGTCGATCTTCTTGATCAAGAATTTCAGCAAACTCCAACTGAGTTTTGTTACCCTCGACCTTGCGCGCCGCGAGGAGTAGCGTTTGTCCTGGAGTTAAGGTCTCCAGAGAACCTGAGTTAATTGCGTTTACCATGATAGTTATGTTGGTAAATGTATTTAAATGTAGGGACTATTGATGGTCGTCCCTTTAACCATTGCTTGTTGTAATACCAAGAGCATGTAACTCTTCGATATTAAGTACTGCGTATAAACGACAAAACGTATCAGCTGCTCCTTCACGGAGATCATCTAAACCACACTGTGTTGCGTACTCGTAGGTCGCTACAATTGAGGCTAAGTTTACGTCTTGATAAAACTCGGAATTAAATTCTTCAGGTGCCATTTTTCTAAATTATACTGTAATGTAAAACTTTTAATGGTTTCAACTGAGTCCGGAACTAAACTTTTCATAGAGTTATATCTACAGACAATGAACTGTCCGTCTTCATACTTCTCTTTGTTCTTCTTCAAGTGATTGGTTAAGTCTTTTTTAGAAGATGTTGCGTAATGTGCAAACTCATTCAAGTCCTCGATAGTCCATATGGTCTTCTTGATATTGTATGTCTTTACTTGCATTACAATTTTGATTAGTGAAACTGTACGCAGGACACGTTGATGTTGTGTGCCCTGCGCTTGAACAACTTGTTGCTGATGCTAAGAGTGCACACGCAACAGCTATGAGCAATGCTCGTAGGAATAATCTTTCTTTCATATTGATTATATTTTAGTTTATGAAGCCCTGAAAAAGGGATTGCTAGGTTCATAAGTAAACATGAACTCTTCTATTGGCATCCCAGACAACTTTTGAGACAATTCGTTAAGCTCCTTGTGTATTTTTTCAAGCATTATGTTAACGTTTTTGGTTCTAGCTCGTTCTAGTTCTTCTTGTACAGTCATGGTAAGTAATTTAAAGGGGTTTAAAAATGATAACACAGCTATCAAATCAGATTTCGTGTAGTTCTCGAGAGCATACACAGAGGAAAGTAAGATTTCAGCCTTACTCTAGCACGTACCTTTTGGCGGTTCGCTGACTGTTTAAAGACCTAGCCTCTGATTCTTGCGTGTACTTAACTGACCCACTCAGGTCACGCTGTGTTATCAACTCAATAAGCAGTTTTCTTTGGATTATACTGTTTCCATTTAGTTCCATTCCATTTCAAATATCCGTAGTCACAATCCCATGCAGTATCTCCTACTACGTTGTTGCTTGTGTACTCCATAACGTATTGTCCGCTATATCTGAATTCTGGTTTTCGTTCTTCTTTGTTAGACATGTGTGATACTATTATATGTTACGGATTGTAACAGGTTTGACTAAAGGGGAAAAAGAGGGAGGAGAACACTAGTGTGTGCTCTCGCTCCCTTTCAGTAAATTGTTACTGAACAAGACAATAGAAAGAAGCTTACGCTTCCTTCGTTAGTTCCAGCCAACGCTTATGCAGAGCTTCGTTGTCTGCAATTTCGATTGGCTGCGGTGAATCTTCGATGACGTTGTCATTCGAGTCAACACCAAATACAGTTGGATGCCACAAGTATGTGCCTTCCTTACTAAGTCGGTAATTCGCTAATTTAAACATGGTAATATAGTTTTGTGGGGGGATACCCCGGTGACGATGCATAGCGGGGGTCATTGATTGTGTAGGTTAACGCACTCGAAAAAATCCCAGATAAAATTTTTTTACCCAGAATTTTTTATAGCTTTGGGGCATGGCAAAAATTCAATCACATCAAAGGGAAGAGAGTACAGTCTCAAGACCTGGAGTGCACGCTAAGACTAAGACGTCAGTGCACAAGCGATCAAAGAATTATAAAAAAGCGTACCGAGGTCAAGGGAGGTGAAGAACTATGACGTATCTTTACCGTCCCAATTAAGTAGCAATGGAAAACGAAAAGGACGACTTCAACGTAGATTTCTTAGATAAGAGCAGAACGGAAAAGCTTGCAAAGAAAATAGAGACCGGAGAGATTACATGCAACGTGGACAATCCAGAAGCATGTGAGAACTGCGGAAGTTAACAGCCTAGAATAATCTAGATCACCCCCGAGGGATAGTAGTAGGGGGTCAGAAGTTGGGTTAATAACTGCAGCCTTGAGATAACAGGTAAACATAGCGGTGAAGTTGTCCCCAATAGCTGTGCAAATTGTGACACTATAAAACTCGGGTCTGGGAACCAAGGTAATAAGTAATTCCCCCAGACGTCAGGCTCAATACGCCGAGTGGAAGTGTGTCGTTTAATAAAAACCTAAGGGGGATAATTATGTTTGGTTTTAATTGATTACTTTTACGACAAACTAACTAGTCGTATGAGCAAGAAGATTAAGGACACTAAGTTAGGGGCCTGGTTAAGAGACAAGGCTCCTAGCGTTCTTGGTACTGTGGGTGACCTATTACCTGACCAAGGAGCATTAGGACTTGTAAAAAACCTCTTAGATAAAGAGCCTGATATCGATCCTGCCGAGGCGCAGGCAAAGATAGATGCAGAGGTGCGATTCCAAGAGAACGTAACGGAACGGTGGAAGGCTGATATGGGGAGCGATATTAAACTCGCCAAACTAATACGGCCCGTCACCCTGATTACTTTAATGGTAATGTTCTGCCTAACTATGGTGTTTGACAGTATGGACAATTGGCCATTCAACGTCAAAGATAGTTACATCGATTTATTGCAGATACTAATGCTCACCTCGTTCGGTGCATACTTTGCAGGAAGAACGATCGAAAAAACAAAAAGATGAGATCCTTACTTGCACTGATGTTGCTCCTCCCAAGCATAGTGCTGGGACAGAGCTGGGTAATTGTAGAACTTCAAACAGACCAGTACGCACTCGAGACCAGTTGGGTAATCGTACAGGACGAGGAAGTCATAGAAGAGTCAAGCACTTACGCAAGTAATTCATACAACGAACAGCTTGTCTTTCTCTCCCCAGGTAACTACGAGTTTATCATATACGACAGCTTTGGGGACGGGATCTGTTGTGGATTTGGGGAAGGGTGGTTTGCCCTTAGTAATTCCTGCCAATTAGATACAGCAGTATACGACTTCAATAGCTCAGAACTAATACTCCCATTTGAGGTACTTCCTTGTCCCCCACCCATCTTTGGATGTACAGATGCAACTGCTACTAACTATAATCCTTGGGCCAACGTCTCTCTCCCATGTCTGTATCCTCCTCAACCTTGTACCGACGGAGAAACCACCATCATTGTAACAGTAACCCCAGACACATACGCAGGTGAAATTAGTTGGGCTCTGCAGTCTAACGGAGTAGAGGTATTGTCCGAGGACGAGTATAGTATCGTTGGTCTCCCAATTACACATGATGTTTGCGTAGCTGTTGGAGACACCTTAGTACTAGAAGTATACGACACGTTTGGGGATGGGATGTGCGGTAGCTGTTACGGAGGAGTCGACGGGAACATCTCTATAACTACGCTATGTCAAGATACGCTATACTATATAGGAGATACTACACAATACTTAACAGCTTCTAGCGAACCAATCGCAGTAGAAGAGTGCCTGCTTAATGTAGTGCAAGGGTGCACCGATCCAAACTTTACAGAGTACAATCACTTAGCAGAAACAGATGACGGGTCTTGTGCTACAGAAGTAGTACTAGGATGTACAGACCCAGATGCATTTAACTTTAACGAAGATGCAAACACCTTAGAAACGCAACCGTTTTGTATGACCCTTTTAACATTAACAGACGGAGCGGGAGACGGCTGGTTTGGGAGTTGGTTAGGGGTTGTGCAAGGGGACGAGATATTTGGCCCGTTCCAGATGGGTCCTAATGACGGGACGGAAGAGCAGTTTTTTATCCCGCTGTATTCAGGAGAGCCTATCGAAGTAATGTTCTTTACAGGAGGTAACGCCGAAACTACTGCAGCACAGTGTGGGTTTTTCTTTACTAGTCCTACAGGAATCTTTATGGAAGCAGGAAGTAATCCTTGGACAGACGCAATAAAGAAGTTCCCATTTAAATACGAAGGCGTCCCATTCTGCCAAGACTTCTGCATCGAAACAATTGTTGGGTGTACTGACCCTGATGCATGTGACTATAACCCAGAAGCAAACGTCGAATCAGAGTGCACTCTCCCAATAGAATTCTATAACTGTGATAATCAATGTGTTACAGATTCGGACGGAGACGGGGTTTGCGATGAGTTAGAAATAGTTGGGTGCATAGATGCTACAGCATTTAATTACGACCCTACTGCTACAGATAGTGGAGACTGTGAGGACATTGTCTTTGGTTGTACCGATCCCACACAGTTTAATTATAACGAGGAAGCAAATACAGATAATGGAAGTTGCGTAGAGTTCATTTACGGATGCACTGATCCAGAAGCAATCAACTACGACGAAGAAGCAAATGCTGATGGGGGCGGTTGTATTGACGTACTAGAAGGGTGCATGGACACTGACGCCTACAACTTTAATGAAGATGCTAATACTGCAGATAATGAGCAGTGCTTATATGATGCAGGATGCATAGGAGAGCCAGGCGATCCATACTGGGGGAATGACCAGTGTTACTCATGGGTAATTAGTGTCGACCCCTACTGCTGTGAAACTAGTTGGGATGACGTATGTATAGAAATGTATGGGTATTGCGGAGACGGATTGACAAACATACCCGAGCTCTCTGAAAGAATAAACATATACCCAAACCCAACAAGAAGAGATATATACGTACAAGCTCCGCAAGGTAGCATAACTACTGTGTACAATTCTATAGGCCAAAAGATTGTAACAACAAGTAATTCACAAATAGAGCTCCCAAGTGCAGGAGCGTATATCGTAGTAGTAACATACAACGGTCGAGTTGTCAAACAAACAATTGTAAGAGAATGAGATACATTATAGCACTATTATTATTAGTTCCTACAATTAGCTGGGGACAAAGTGACTTCTATAAAAAAGTTCTTAGACGTGCTACTTTCTACGCAGCAGTCAACGGAGGCAATTCTGTCTCTGATCAAGAAACCTACTCTGTCTCTACAGGAGCACTACAAACAGGTGTAATTAAAACTCCATTCGATTACTCACTTACATTAGGGGTTAGAAAAATAGCTAGGTTTGGGTACGAGAACAGAGCTAACGTATTCTACAACGGAACAGAAAAAACTTATGGTGATGCTGCTACCGTTGGAAAATATGACGGGTTCGAGTTCCTGGCGGAGGCGGACTGGAGGAGGCAGCAGGGGCGGAATTTTCTAGACCAAGATTACTTTATTAGATATGTAGACAATTGGTGGTTAGCAAAAGCAGAGTACCTACAAGATGGATTTGCAGACGTAAAATACTTTGAGTCTTCGCAACGAGCACGACTTAAGCTTGGGAAAAAGTTTTCTTTAAACCTTGGCGTCGTACAAAGAATATCAGAGCCTTACGGCTACGACCCCTTACAACAATGGGTTCTCCCAAACAACCAGCTGCACTACACAGCGCTTGCAATCCAAGAAGGATATAGCATAGATGTTAATACAGGAGAATTCTTTGATCAGAATGGGAACCTGGTGGCAAACGATCCTGCAATATGGGAACAAGTAGTAATCCCAGAAGTGCTAGATAACTATGTAACAAATAGGCGAGCAGAACTCCCAAGTATATGGATGCATTCTGCTGTAGTAGGGTTTGACTTCTACCACTACACAAAAGATTTTTGGATACACTCTTGGGGAAATATCATGCCCTTTCATTTAAACAGTGGCAATGAATTTTCATACCACAACTTTGTGAATGGGAATCAATGGGTAGACACTGGAGCTGGAATAGTCTTTGGTTCTAAAATAACCAAAAGCTTGGGGGTGTTCGCAGAAGGGAGATACAACAAATATTGGAACAGGGAGTGGCACGACTTCTCCATAGGGTTAAACTACATACTACTATAATGGCACAACATATCAGTGAGAACACTAAGATTACTTTAGATCTTAAAACAATTGGGTTAGCGGTTACGGGATTGGGGGCATTGATAAGCATGTGGTTTGTACTGCAAGCAGATATTGAAGAGGCAAAAAAACTACCAGAGCCTACAGCCCCTGAAATCACACGTATGGAATTTGACATGAAAGACAAACTAGTACGTCAAACTATTATGACTACACAAGAAGATGTCACAGAAATAAAAGAAGACATCAAACGGATTGAGGAGAAAATAGATCAACTTAAATAAATGAGAAATGAAAACCTTAATCTCTGTTATATTATCCCTGCTTTTATTTTCAACAGCTGTTTACGTAAGTACGCCGCCTGTAGAAGAAACTAAAATCTGCACGTCTGGAGTGTGCGTAGTAGAATTCAACGCTAACTTCAATCAGCAGAACGCTGTTCCTTGGATAGAGGAATTAAATGACTGTGAGACTGGGAGAGTGGATATTGCCGCTTCCCCTGACCTGCAGCAAAAGCACAAGATTGTAGTTGTTCCTACCATTGTCGTATTTAACGAAGGTGAAGAGATAACACGATTTCAAGCCAACATTATGATGACAATGGAGGCCACTGAAGATGAAGTGCAAGAAGCGGTTGACGAGATAATCTTGAACGACTTTTAACGAAAAAGTGTGACGCTCCCGTTGAGATTTAAAACATCTCCAGAGTATCCTCTTGCAGTTAAAGTCCATACGTATACCCCATCTGCGGCATAGTGCGTATCCGATAAACTCTCTCCCTTCCAACGTACTTCGGGGTCATCAGTCGACCACACTGTATTGCCCCAACGATTGTACACTACTAAGCTCCACTCTAACCAGCAGGTGTAGGACTCTGACACTGCATAGAACGTATCGTTAATCCCATCATTGTTAGGGGAAAATGCATTGGGTACAAATACTGATCGGCAGTCATTGCCCGTAAACCCATTTTCACAAGGGAGACCAGTACTGCAGTCGACTAAGACTTCATTGTAAACAACGTCATAGATAGTATCGGTTTGGTAGATGTACTCATACACTACAACCTCCTGCATTAATGTATCTACTTGAGTAATGTACAAAGTATCAACCAAGGGGATCTCTAACGTATCCGTCACATAAACGTACTCTATGTCTATCTCGGTGACAATAACTGTGTCTAATACATTGACATAGATAGTATCAAATACATCTACGTAGATAGTATCATAGAAGTAGTACTCCCACGGAATGTAAACCGTGTCCAGCTGCAAGACTGTTACAGTATCCGGTGGCAACTCGACATACTCTATCAGAGTATCAACCTCTAGCAGAACAAGCGTGTCTTGAGGCAACTCTACATACTCTACAATCGTATCGTACGTCGCTACGTATAACGTATCAAACTCATATAGTGTAGTGTATATCTCTACTGTATCAGGTACGCACTCTACTGGGCACTCTGGTATCTCTGGTAGCCAAACAGTTTCATTATTATTCCCTGTAATAATTTCATCGTTTACACTATCGACACTGATAACAAACAAACTTCCCGGACCATCCATTTCAAAGAATGGAGTAGTAAACGTTTGCCCCTCTCCCGGCGGTATTTCGTATGCGCCGAATAGCTCTGAGTCAAAACAAACATAGTAGTCGTCATTCCATATCTCTATGCAATAGTCAGTAATCGGCTCGTCTCCATTATTCAATACAACGTATTCAATATTATAGAACGCTTGATCCCCGATGCACCCCGTAGTAATCACTACATTAATAATCTCTGCGTCTGGACCTATAGGCACATCGCACTGAGCACCAGTTACAAACGGGATAAATAGTAATAAGAGAAATACTTTTTTCACGTAGCTAATATATAACTATATTTGTGACTACTATGAATTTAAGGTACCCAAATAACCGTAAAACTATGCAGCTAGAAGTTGTAAGGTTTAGCTCTCAAAAAGACAGTACACTTGGACTGCTATTTGAAGTCACAGACGCAAAAAGAAAATTTTTATGTTACACGCTAGAAGATGAGTACAGAGATGACAAAGTCATGCACGAAACACGTATCCCAGCAGGGACATACGAAATCACACTTAGGACTGTGGGCGGCTTTAATTCTAGATACTCTGACAGGTTTGCTGATATTCATAAAGGGATGTTGTGGGTTCGCGATATACCTGGTTTTGAGTATATTCTTATCCATTGCGGTAATGATGATGATGATACTAGTGGGTGCTTGCTCTTGGGGAACACGCAAACGGAAAACCTAATGTCCGACGGGTTTGTGGGCAGTTCTAGTGTAGCGTACAAAAGAGTATACACAAAAGTAGCAGACGTACTTGAGAAGGGTGAAAAAGTAGAAATTTCTTATATAGACTTTGACACTATATAAGTTTCCTTTATATTTGCTGCAAAGCAAACTATTATGGAAACCAAATTAAACTTTAATCCGACCCGTGACTGGGTTGTATTTCGCAGCCCTCGTATTGAAAAAACAGATGCAGGTATTCACCTTTTAGGTGACTCGCAGAAATCTATTAGCACTAACATCGTAGAGATCTTAGAGGCTGGTCCTGAGTGTGTTATGGTCAAGAAGGGGGATACTGTACTTGTACACCCTGAATCTGGGGCATTAATTATACATATTGATAAGGGCGAGTATGCGTGTGTCAATGAGTTCCAGATTGTGGGAGTTATTCCAGAGAACTCTTAATATATGGACGGGACAGTTACTCTCCCGTTGAAGGACTTTGATGAGTTAAGAAACTCAAGCAAAGACACACAGGATATGCAAAAGAAACTAAATCGAGCCGCTAAGGAAATCGAGGTGTTTCTGTCTTTTCTGTGCACACGGGAAAACATTCAGATATACGTGGATGAATTTAACAACCAGTCTTCTCAAGCTACAATACACGTTGTAGATGGGAAAGCTAAAGTGCGAATCAATGAAAACACTTAAGATAGAAGTAGATTCTACACTCAAGTATCTACAAGTATTTAATGGTATACTAGAGCTTACAGACAAAGAGCTACTAGTATTGTCAAAGTTCATAGATCTGTCGGATACAATAAATCTATGCTCTACAGATAACAAAAGAGTAGTTGCAGATAGTTTAGGTATTAAAGATTACAATACTCTAAACAACTACGTAAAGAAGTTAAAAGACAAAGGGGCCATTAGAAAAACAAAAGACGGATACAAACTGTCTCAGATATTAATGCCCCAGAAAAACATTAACCTGCAAATATTTTATACAAATGGGTAAGCTGTCTGTACGTCAAATGCTAATGAACTTCAAAGATGAAGTTATACGATACGCAAGAGAAGGAGCACCACACGTGTCAGGTACAGCGTATGAAACTAGGTTGTCTACCTGCACTAGCTGTCCTCATCTAGAAGAGCAACGCTGTGGTATGTGTGGTTGTGTAGTAGAAGAAAAAGCAAAATGGGCAACATCTAACTGCCCCGATAATAGATGGGAGGATGAAGGAAAAAATAATAATTCAGAAACTAGCTAGTGAGCATAATTTGCCATTACACAAAGTAGAAGAAGCTGTTTACTTTCAATTTAAGTATGCAGCGGATGTCATGCGTGCAGGAAACTTTGAGTCAGTGCGACTCCCATTTCTAGGCAAGTTTCACGTAAGAAAAGGAAGATTAAAATACTTAAATGAAGAACCTAATAACAGCTGACGGAAATACGGTTATACCCTCACCGTATGTGCTTACGATATCTGAGTTTAAATCGCTCAAGATTGAGGAGCTCTCTGCTGTATATTTCTTTGTGGACCACAGATCTCCTTACGGAGTGTATGAGGAAGAAGATAGGTGGAATCACATCATGGAGCTGTTAAAAGTTAAGTCTACCCCGAAGATTAAAGCAGCAATAGAGAAGTACAAAGAGATGTCAGAGACATCAGCAGTAAAGCTGCTCAAAGCTGCTAGAGAATCTGTAACCAAACTTGAAGCGTACTTTAGAGATGTTGACTTGACACTAGCAGATGATAATGGTAAGCCCATATTTCACGCCAAAGATTTAATATCTAATCTGTCTAACATGGCAAAGGTGGTGCAAAGTCTAGATGAGCTGGAAGATCTAGTAAAAAAGCAACAGCAAAAGGACAATCCTAACAGAGGAGGCGTAGTAACTAACAAGTATTCGCAGTGATATTCCAAAACACACATAATTTCTCCCCAGCAGCCCAAACATACCTCAAGTCTGGCTACTATACTGATGCACTGGCGGGAACAAAAGAGTATTATGAGTTTTGGGATACAGAGAGAAGCAGATGTTTGTATGGATTCGAGGTAGACGGCGTAAGAATTACAGGCTACCACTACTTTTACCTTAATTATTGTCCTATTGACCGAGCAGTAGACGAAGTTCTCCCAGATGGGACCGTCCAGGCAAGAAGAGAGCGCACATTTCCAGCGTTTTACGATGGAGACTACAAATACTACCACGCAGTAGACACATGTAGAAAAGAAAACAAACATATGTCTGTACTTAAGGCTAGACGTAAGGGATTTTCCTACAAAGCTGGAAGTATGCTAGCACGTAACTACTTCTTTCTACGTAACTCCAAGAACTTTGTATTTGCAGAACAGAAAGAATACCTAACAGGGGACGGACTGCTTTCTAAAACTTGGGATTTTATATCATTCATAGATGATAACACTGCATGGACACAGCCTCGTCTTACTGACAAGGAGATGCACAAACAGTCTGGATATAAGAAAAGAGTTAACGGAACAGATGTAGCTCTTGGTATGAAATCCCAAATAATCGGGGTATCACTTAAGGACAATCCGCACAAAGTGCGTGGTAAAGCGGGTGAGCTCATATTCTTTGAAGAAGCTGGATCATTTTCAGGACTTCTAACTGCCTGGGAGATTGCTATGCCTACAATGAAACAAGGTTCTAAAACACTTGGAACTATGATAGCATTTGGTACAGGGGGTGAAGAAGGGCACGGATTTGCGTCATTGGAAGAGCTATTCTACCACCCAGAAGCGTATAACTGCTTATCATTTGAAAATGAATGGGATGCAGGAGCTATGGGAACTTCATGTGGGTACTTTGTTCCCATATACCAAAACCTAGACGGCTTTATGGACGACTACGGTAACTCAATGATTGCGGACGCAAAAGAGTTTGAAGAAGAAGCTCGAACTAATAAAAAGAAAGCAAATGATGCAAAGGCTCTAGACCAGTATATAGCTGAGCACCCCTTTACACCACAAGAAGCTACACTCCAGACTACAATAAACATCTTTGATGTTACTTCCTTAAAGGAGCAATACAATAGAGTAAAAGCACATAACCTAGAAAAGGAGGGCACTGCTGGATTGCTGTACTATAAAGGAGAGAATGTACAGTTTAGACCTGATCCCTCTGTCAAAGCAATAAACAAGTTTCCACACAGAAAGGATGATGATTTAACAGGGGGAATAGTAGTGTATCAAAATCCGTTTAAGACTAAAGAAGGAAATACTCCTCACAATCTCTACGTTATCTGCCATGACCCGTATGCACAGAGTAAAAGTACAACGAACCAATCCTTAGGAGCAGCATATGTAATTAAACGTCCCAACAATCTATCTAAACCAGACGATATGATTGTAGCTAGTTACGTAGGACGCCCGCAAACACAAGACGAATACAACAGAAACCTGTTTATGTTAGCAGATTACTACAATGCTAAGATTGGGTTTGAGAATGACAGAGGAGAACTTATTGCATATGCTAAGCGATATCGCAAGTTGCATAAACTGCAAGAAGAGTTTGAAATGCTAGACAAGCGGGAGCTACGATCAAGAAACGTTAAGAGGCAGTATGGTATGCATATGACGGAGCAACGTAAGCGTCAAGGAGAGCTATACATAAGAGACTGGTTAATATCGCCACGAAGCACAGATGAAGATGGTAATGTAAGATTAAATTTACATGACATTTATGATGTTGGATTATTACAAGAATTGATTAAATTTAACCACAAAGGTAATTTTGACCGAGTCATGGCTTTTATGGTGGGAATGTATCACACTAGAGAGCTATATAATAAAGAGGTCGTTGAAAGCATTAACGACATGTCTCAGAACGAATGGTTCGATCGAAATTATAACTAAATTTTATACTTTTACAGGATGTACGGAGCAGCAAAAATACCGCAGCAGAGACTCCCGCTAAAGAAGAAGACTAAGAAGTGGAGAGAGGAATGCATTGATGCTTTCATTAACCTATCTAAGTTTGGACTCAGCGAGAGACGCAGCAATCTTAAGGCCCTATATGATTACTATAACGGAGAGGTAGACGAGACTGATTATCGCTATGTTATAAAGCCGTACGGTAAAAGCAGAGAAAACTTCCCATCCAAGCTACGAAACTACCCAATCATCAAGCCAATCATAGACTTGTTGCTAGGAGAGAAATCAAAAAGACCATTAAACTACAGCGTTACTGTAAAGAACGCAGACAGTGTTAGCCTCAAAGAACAAGCTAAGGTTGAGCAATTACGCAAAACCGTGGAGGCTATGTTCTTAAAAGAAATAGCAGAGCCTAAAGATCTACAGAGTCAGCAGGCACAAGAACAGAAGCCACTTCTCCCTAAACAAGTAGCAGAACAGTTTGAGCGTACATATGTAGATGACAGAGCCATCAAAGGACAGGCAGCTGTAAACTATATCATGTATGAGCAAGAAATGTATGATAAGTTCCAAAAACAGTTCTTTCATTTCTTAATCTCTGGAGAATCGTATTCACACAAAGGAGTTAGAAGGTCAGAGCCTTTCTATGACGTAGTTAATCCTATTGATATTGACTTTGATAAAGACCCAGATGTAGAGTTTGTAGAGGACGGTGACTGGGCAATTGTCAGAAGATACGCGCACACGTCTACAGTCATAGATCAGTTTGGGGACTTTCTTACAGAGCAGCAGGTTCTAGAACTAGAAGATCCTAAGAATCAATCAGTAGACACATACTTATTATACAGGTCAGAAGCAGCAGGTAACGGAGATAACGTATACCGCAATAGACTTGTTGAAGTAGTTACTGTGTACTGGAAGAGCAGAAAACGTATTGGGTTTGTAGAATACATAGATCCACAAACAGGCGTAGCGGAAGAGTTTGAGATAGATGAGGAGTACAAAATGCCAGCAGAACTCAAAGCCCAGGGCGCTAAAACCAACTGGGAATGGGTAAATGAGGTGTGGGAAGGAACAAAGATTGATGGTAGATTCTATGTAAAGATGACCCCAATCGCTAACCAGCGTACATCACTAGATAACCCATCTCTGTGTAAGCTTCCAATAAATGGATTCAAATACTCAGACATTAACTCCAATAACGTATCTCTAGTTAGTCTAGGTATCCCATTCCAGATTAACTACAACATATTTAAGTATCGTATGGAGCTTGCTATTGCACGGTCTAAGGACATCATAGCACAGTTTGATATCAATATGATCCCAAAGAAGTGGGACCTGGATAAGTTTATGTACTACGTAGAGGGCACAGGTATTGCGTGGGTTGACTACAACAAGGAAGGCATACAGCTTTCACCTCAGCACCAGTCTGTGTTAGACATGTCTATTAAGACAATAGAACAGTACATACTGTTGCTAGAGAATACCATGCAAGAGTGGGAGAAGATATCAGGAGTAAATAGACAACGACAGGGAACAATAGGAGCTCATGAAGGCAAAGGCTCTTCCCAACAAGCCATTGTACAGTCAAGCCACATTACAGAAGACTTATTCCGCAAGTTCTCACGATTCGAACAACGAGAGCTGCAAGGAATGCTGGACTACTCTAAAGAAGCTTGGATATCTGGGAAGAAAGGCATGTATGTAATGCCTGACACAACTACTCAGTTTATAGACCTTGATTCACTTGGGCACATGGAGTCTGAGTACGGAATCTTTGTATCTGATGCAGGCAGAGACCAAGAAAACATTAGACAAGCACGTGAGCTCTCACAAGCAATGATTCAAAACGGGATGCCTGCATCTGCAGTACTTGAGTTGCTTGATACTGAGAACTTCTCTGGTATCAAAGACAAGCTACGTAAAGCAGAAGCCGCACAGCAAGAACTTGAGCAAGCTCAGCAGCAAGCTCAACAACAACAAATGCAGCAGCAACAGCAGATGGAGCAGGCTAAGATGCAGCAAGAGACCCAAGAAAAAGATCGTGACAGGCAGAAAGATATTGAGATAGCCCTGATTAATGCAGAAGCAAAAGACCAAGCTAATCGCTTAGACATAGACTTGCAGAAGATTATGATGGACAACGACATTAAGCAGAAAGAAGTAGATCTTAAACGTGAAGCGTTATCTAAAGAAGGTGACCTAGAACCTAATGGGGAGTAATGGATAATGTTACTCGACGTGGGTTATTGACGAGACACAAACAGTCTCAGTTTCCTGGTTCTATACTTGATGTATTCAAGGCATATGACCAAGGAGTAGATCTAATTGGGGAGTTTGAACAGCAACAAATGCAAGTTGCACAAACACCTCAACAACAACAGCAAGGATTGAGACCTGCGCACCAAGCGGGGAACGTTAATCAAAGTATGGCATTCCCTAATGTCCCTCCTAACACTCCATTCAATACGATGGGCATGAAGGCCCCAATCGATATCAAGAAGTTCGATGAGCAGGGACACTTAGTCAGGTCATACGATAACGTTCCCCCAGGTGTACAGAATCTCCCAACAGGTCCGCAACGTGGGACAGTCATTGAGACTCCTGCTAATATGCAGGCTGGAGGAGTTATTTCTGGAATGGAACAATACGCACAGTATAACAACCTTAACCCAGAGTTAGCAGCAGCCGTTGCGTCTCGTCCTCAAAACAATGATCGCTTAACGTCGTCCACAGACGCACAAATGCGTCAGTTTAATAATAGGGGAGAACAGACTCGTGTAAATAAAGCCCAAACAAATATGTCGAACAGGTTAAGCACTGCAGGTAGCAATGCTCACCAGTTTCATAAAGACAAGCCTTTAGACGCTTTAGGCATGGACTTAGCAATTGCAGGACAATTACCTATAATTGGGGAAGTAGCGGATTTAGCAAATGCTGGAATTAGTGGAGCGCGGGGCCTTTACAATACTGCAGTAGGGGACACAGCAAAAGCCAAAGAACAGTATGCATTAGCAGGTCTTAGTGCCGCCAGTGCAATACCGTTTGTAGGGAATGCAGCGGGTGCAGCTCGCCTTGCTAAAACTGGGCATAAAATAGCACATAAAGCACACAATCTTGAGAAAGGGGTAATTGGGGCAAAAACTTTTAAAGCAAGCGCTCATGAAAGCAAACAAAGAGGTGGATTTAAAGGTTCTGATTTAGAGTCCGCTATGAAAGTAGGAGCGGGGGCAGCTGTTACTAGCACAGTAGGAAGAGGAATATCTGCGCTTGCTAAAAATAGAAATCTTGACAAAGATGCATTTGCTCAATGGAAAGCTGGACAAGACAGAGCTCACCAAGCATTGCTTGGAATGGACTATGACGAGTACTGTCTGACAGGTGATTGTCCTGAAAACCCATTTCAAGGCGATCCTCCAAATTTTAAAGATTGGAGGAACCATGACTATTTCTCTGCTTCGCAAACTAATGCTCGTCCTGTAGGAAGACTTGTTCAAGGATTTGAAGACAACCCACTACAAGGCAAGTCAATACTTAAACAAGGAGTAAGAGATGGGATCGTTACAGGGGCACTGACCTACGGTACCAACAAGCTGCTAGACAATACAAGGTTTGGAAGAAAAGTAAAACGCAACTTTAACGTAAAAGTAGGTTGGAACGGGAGAAGGCAATCGGGCGGAGTTAGATGGCAAGACACTATGGATTGGATCAGCAAAGAGTACGGACCTGATCAATTTAACGACACTCTTAACCTCACTGCTTTAGACTTAGTGTCAGAACACAGACAGGGCATAGAACGACCTGGAGCAGTAAGAGATAGTATTGCGTACCATGAAACAGGAAAACAGCAAAGAATGCAGCCTAACGCTGTACAAATTGCTAGAGATGAAGATACAGGAAAGTTAGTGCCTGGTGTAGGACGTGGAAAATACATGTATGATAAACCGTCTACATTAACCGCAGCTAATAGAATAGATAGTATCTCATCATATATGGGACTAGAAACGCCTGCATTTATACAACAAATGCGCAGAGACAAAGGCACTGCTGCAGCGGACACTCTAACCGCAGAGCAACAAGACATGTTGTACATGGGAGATCTTATTCAAGGAGAAGCCCCCGGAATAGCCTATGGAAGAGGAGATGCAACACTAGAAGACCTGTGGTATCGCGGGCACAATAGAAGACCAGACGAACAAAAGGCAAGAAAAGAATTTCAAACAAGTATGAAAGGCCTACAAAACGATAATTTAGATAAATATATGTTTATGAAACGCCTACCTAATTACTTTAAACAACCAAAGTGATATATTATAAGGTTTTTTGTAAAAAATAATTTTATAAGAAAGAAGCAAACTAACTAATTAAATTTGTAAACATGCAACCAGACGACAAATTAAACATAGACTCTCTTACCCTAGACAATGTCATAGGAGATGGAGTCGAAGTAGAACAGGACGCCACAGACGTTCTAGACAAAGCTCCTCAAGAAGTTGAGGAAGTAACAGATGAAATATCTGCGGAACCTGATGATAGGGGTGATGAAGACGCTGATGATGATGAATATCAACATGAGCAAGAAGATCAAAACTATATTGAAGATGAAGCAGACGAAGATGTTGAAGCAGAAAGCGGAAGCGTAGCCTTTGAAGTTGCAAAAACTTTAGGGTTCGAATTAGACGGAGACTATGAAGATTCTGTAGAGGGTCTTACAAACTTCGTAAAAGACGTTACGCAAAACGCAGCAGAAGAACAATTGGAAGGTCTATTCCAGCAGTTCCCTGAAGTGCAGCAACATCTTGACTACGTACTAGCGGGAGGAGAATCCCGTGAGTTCTTTCAAAGACAGGGCCAGCAGATAGATTACAACTCTATCCAAGTAGAAGAAGGAGACGTTAATATGCAACGTGCAATACTAGCTCAGTTCCTTCAAACTAAAGGCCACGATACAGAATTCATACAAGACACTATTGATACGTATGAGGATTCTGGAAAGTTGTACAATAACGCTGAAAAAGCTAAAGGACATCTTGCATCTTATCAAAAAGAGGAGCAAGAACAAATGATGGCTCAACAGCGTGAAGAGTACGATCAACAACAAGAACAACAGCAACAGTTTTGGGGTGAGGTAGCTGATACTATCGAATCAGGGAATGAGTTTGCTGGAGTTCGTATTCCAGACCGAGAGAAGTCAAACTTCTTCGAATACATATCTGAATCTGTCGGAGATAACGGGGAAACACAAAGAGACCTCGACTATCAAGAAGCAGGGACAGATGTCAAGTTGGCTATAGATTACATGCTATATAGCGGATTTGATCTTAGTGGTGTAATCGAAAAGAAAGCGAAAACTCAAGCTGCTCAGAATTTAAGAAACAGGATTGTTTCAAATGAAGAGAAAGTAAAGAGCGCTCGCAAACAACAACGCAGATCTACAAACGTCGACTTTGACAACTTAGATCTCGGAAGCATTCTACAATAAAAACTAACTTAAATTTAAAACTATGGCTTTAACGCAAGTACTAAAAACGTACTACAATGATCAGCAGATGACCGACACTAACTCGTTGGTTAATGCACTTATGGAGAAACCAGAAGAGTTGTCTCCAATTATTACTCACCTCGCAGGACGCGAAGAGAAGAAGTTTCCTTTGTCTTTCCTTACGGAAGGCGTAGGTAATACTAAATCTATCGACCGTTTTGAGTATGAGTACCGTGTAAAAACTCACGAAGTGAATGTTCGTCCCGTATCTAACGCAACAGCTTTGTCTGCAGCTCAAGGTGCAGGCGGTCAATTGTTCAAATTGACATTCCCTGACAAGTGGTTTATTTTCCCATATACCTTGGTTTCACAGTCTGGTGTACTTGCTCGTATTATGGAGCAGCCTAAGCCTGTATCTGGTGGATATGAGTATACATTGAAGCTCGTATCTCCTGATCAAGCTAGCATGCCTGCTGCAGACGTTGTTAACGGCGCTCTCTTCGGTATGTTGTTTGCATCAGTAGGTGTAGACTTCTCTCGTGGAAATGCATCTAACTGGGCAGCGCCCGGATTGGTTCGTTCTAAGATCGGAACAGTACGTAAGTCTTACCACATGTCTGGTAATGCTAAGGATTATGTTGCACAATTTGAGCTTCCAACTCGTGAGGGTTCTAAGACTAAATTGTGGATGGACTACGAAGAGTACCGTCACATGCTCAAGTTTAAAGAAGAGTGTGAGATGTACTACTGGTATGGCCAAAAGACATATGGTGACAATGGTGTAAATGAGATGCTTGACGAGAACGGACAACCAGTTATTTCTGGACCAGGTTTGTTTGAGCAGATCATCAACAAGGACACTTACTCTACTCTCACTCAACAGAAGATTGAGAATGTAATTGGGGACTTGTTCTACGGAATGACTGACGCTACTGATAAGCAAGTGACTTTGTACACTGGTATTGGTGGAGCACGTGAGTTTGATAAGGCAATGCGCGCATACTATGGTAACAACTCTTACCTCCAAACTACGGAGCCTAAGTTTATCACAGGTAGCGGACGTAGCTTAGGTATCACTGGTTACTTCAATTCTTATGAGCACGTTGATGGTCATAGAGTGAATGTAGTTAAGGTACCATTGATGGATCATGGTCCTGTTGCTCAAGCTTCTGCTAAGCACCCAGAATCTGGATTGCCATTGGAATCGTACAGAATGACATTTGTCGACCAGTCTTCTTATGATGGAGAAAACAACCTCCAGATGATTAATAAGAAGGGCCGTGAAATGTTGCGTTGGGCTGTTGCTGGTTCAGTTGTCCCTAAGGGATTTGCTGAGTCCGACACTCGCGCTAGTGACATAGACGGTGCATCTGTACACATGTTGAAGACAGCTGGTATCCTGCTCCGCAGATTCGATACTTCGCTTGATCTCCAGTGTGTGGCATCGTAATTTGTGTTTGGTTTGCACAGGGGGGACTGCTATCGAGTGGTCCCCCTGCTTACCAAAACCCCCTATTAAGTTATTCTTCTTATAAAAGAACAGCTTAGTTATTCTTTCTAAACTTAAAAGAACAATCAAACCATGCGAAAAATATACATACGCAGAAAAGAGACTCTTAATTTCTTACCAAAAGAGGTAAGAGCAGGAGCAAAAATTAGCATCGGAAGCATCTATGTAGGGCGACAGCCTTTACGAGGTGTAGAAGGTGAAGAATCACACAAACTGTTAGCGCAGATTTTAGACGTTCCTCCAGGACACGAAAAGTGGCCAAAGGAAGAAAAGAACTTCTGGTCTAGCATGAGTGTAAAGATTCCTTTCGAAGGAAAGGAGTTAAACATTGCAGTAGATGAAGACGGTAACCCAGAGAATGTAATGGATTACCTAACCTACAAGTGGTGTTTGAAACACAGACAAGTTGCAGAGTCTGAAGCAGTAATGAAAGCTGACGGACAAAAGCGGTTCTATATATATGATCCACAAAAAGACTTGCTGAAACGAAATGCTGAGGTTAAGCTTAAGAAAGAAGCAGATAAGGAGTTTATCAAGATTTCTGCTGATATGGATAAGATGCGCAGACTATTGCGAGTATTGTCTAAAGGAGCAAGACCAGAGACTCTTACAGATATGGAGGTAGAGAATCAATTGTACAATATCAAGAATGATAAGCCTACGATGTTTCTCAAGATGAGTAAAGACAAAAACCTTGATGTCCGTGCAGAGCTCGAAGAGATGATTGAGCTAAGTGTGCTTCGAACTATTGGTAATCAAATCATCTATGTAGATGAAACCATTGGTGAGAATATCACTGACGCTATAGTGTACTTTAATAATAAAAAGAACTCAGGGCAAGTAAATGCAATGAGGGCGCAACTTAAAGAGATTAAATGACTATAGAAGAGATGCACATTGCTGTCAACCTGGGGGTGCAAAAAATTGCATCTTTCCAGGTTGACAATCTCTTACCCCAAGAGATTGATCACGAACTTAATAGTGCGATGAACTCGTTTATTAAGCAACGTTACTCTCCTATGGGTAATAAGTACCGTGACGGCTTTGAGCAATCTCAAAAGCGTATAGATGACCTGCGAGCTTTAGTAGTAGACTCTCGGGTAAAATGTTTTTATGGAGGCACTACTCTTACAGGATTTGACGTAGACAGGGCTCCATTGCCTAACGACTATATGTTTCTGGTAAACGTTGTTGGAGATAGTTACTATGATTGCAATACTGCAATTGCTTTCACATACTCAAGTCTTACGTACAAGCCCGTACACATAGCTTTAACACCTACTACTAATCCAGGGTGGATACTAACAAACATTTCTATAGGAGGAACTGATGTAATTTCTAATGCCAATGGCATGGACTTACCTTACCTACTTAATAAGCAAAACTACGATCAGAGCTTGATCTCAGATATAGCACCAGCTATGTCTGATCCTAACTTTGCAGTAGATGGGCCCACAGGGAACACTACATATGATATAGATGAGTGGGCAGCGTCAGAGCAAACTCCTACTAGTGACTCCAATACCTTGGTGCTTTTACTATCAGGAGTTCTTACTACTTCAGGAGATGTAGTAGCTACTTGGACTAATCCGCTAGACGCAACACAGAAAGAAGAGGCGACATACACACTCCCAGCTAACGTCGATATAACCTACCGTTCGTATAACAATGTAGGTACAAGACAAAAGCAGAAGATGTCGTATGTGCAGCATGATGATCTTTATGCACTGCTTAGTGACCCGTTTAATACGACGAGCTACGACAAGATTAAATACACTATTCAAGAAAACTTTATTGACGTACATAGTGACGATACTTTTTTCACTACATTTGTCAATATTAAATACATACGACAACCTAGGCAGATGGATTCTATCCTAAACGTAGGTTGTGAGCTGTCTCCCCACACTCACGAGGAGATCGTGGAGATGACAGTTCAAAGCATACTAGAGGCCATATCTGACCCGAGGTATAACTCACAATCTAGGGAAGTCCTAGAGAGTGAATAAATTTGACGTTTAATCCCTAAATAAAACTAACATGGGAACCAATTTATCACAAGTCTTCGTACAAAACGGAGCAATATTAACAGCCACAGGCGACTTTAACTCAGGAGGAGCAGGAGAAGTTGGACTATGGGCAGACGGAGCATTCTCTGTTGCCGCTTTGTTTCAGAAGACACTTTCACCACTGGATACTGACACTGATGGTAGTGATCCTGCCGCATCAGCTGCTGTAACACTTGCTAACCCTGCGTGGTTACGAAAAGAATTGCAGATTGTACAGGGCGGAACAGGTAACGCTATTGCAACACCTGTGATTGCTACAAGTGCTATCAAGCGCCTTAGCGTTGATGTATATCAAGCATGGGTAGGACATAAAGCTACTATTACTAGTGCTAATCTTAATGTTGCAAATGCAGCCGGAACCGCTTCTGCCGACGGAGATAGCTACGATTTTAGATTTATTATCCGAACTACTCCTACTGACCAGCTTTCTTTTTATGATGCAAATGGTGTGTCCCCATTCGGAGACTTCCCATTGGGAGCTTTCAACACTACTAACCACAAGGTAATCAACATGTCTGTTGATATTGCTGATGTGAATGATGCAGATGCTGCTAACAACCTTACTGCTATCAAAGCTGCTATTGCTGCTAGCCCTGTGCTCAGCAAAATAGTCGCAGCTGCAGATGTAGGTGATGACATTGTTATTACAGCTTTGCACCCAGGTTTGATCTTTGATTTGATTATCCAAAACGTAACCAACAGTGCTAAGGCGCAATCCTGTGCTACTACTGGTCAAGTTTTAGGAACTGGTAATGATTGGCAAGTAATGGGAGAGGAGTTTCGTTGCCAAAGCCGTGTAGGTAACTTCAACAGAATGTACCTCCCACAGACGATTGCCCCAATCGCAGTTAAAGCGAATAAGTATCACAAGATCACTATTGAGTACGCACACAACTGGCCAAGCTCTACAGGTATTGCACCTGCAGGAGAGTTGAACCAGGTAGTTCTTTATGTTGGTGCTTCTACTGCAATTGCATCAGACACAACTAGTCAGAACATTACTGTTCCATTTGGTATCACAAATGATGCTACTGTATTGGAGTCTGCCAAGTACGTTTGGTAATATCTATTATGGTAATGGGGAGGGCAATTGAGCTCTCCCCCTTATCACTTATAACTTTGCAGCTGCCTGTAACCTAAACTTTGCGCAGTGCGAGGTTTTGTGAGTTACAGGCTTTTTTAATTGAAAACAGAATAACATGGCATCTGCTGCAGACGTAAGATTCTTAAATACCTCTACTAATTGTAAAACGATTAGCGGGAGAATAGCGAACGGACATCTTGATATGTTCGGGAATGCCATCGCTGACATAACTACAATCGAAAAGATTTACATCTACGATCAGAGTAAGACAGTACAACTGTACTTAACCGCCAGTGATTGGACTGAGAGTGGGGGAGTATTAGCATTTACAACAACCTCAACTACAGCATTTGTAGGAGTCATATCAGTAGAGCTGCATGATGCTACTACTCTCAACTACGATATAGATGCAGACGGAGTAAACAATGAAAATGCAGGAGATACTACACTTATGCAGACATTGTATACAGTAGCATCATGTCAAATAGACTGCTGCATAGCAAAGCTTGTTGACGCAGCAATAGAATGTCATTGCAAATGTGACAAGTGTAAAGAAGATCTGCTTAGAGCAGAAAAAGTATTTTTAATGCTGCAGGGTGCAACGTTTGCTGCTGAACAAGAAAGCAACTACGACCACGCTAAAGCTATGTATGATAAAGCAAATACTCTATGTGTAGAGGTTTGCGCATGTGGATGCTAATGGCTACTACAGTACAATCATACGACAACAACCAAGTCATAGTTGATAGACTCGCAGCATTGCGTACGTGTATCAGCAAAAGACATCACGCCTTCTACTCAAAAATGATAGGAGGAATAGAATGTGATACTGGTGAAAATGTCAAACTCACTTTGATAGCATACCTGCTACAGGACTATCAAGTAAACGCAGAAGATAAAAAAGATCTAGACTGTCTGCAGGTAACCAATTCAGCTCGACCTGGCTGGAAGCTTATAAACGTATTTTTAGATTACGTACAAAGAGAGTGTAGAGACTGTTTCCCAACTGGGGCTTCCGTTACTGTAGGAAATGCAGGAAGTGCCGGTTCTCCTCCGCCTCTTGTAACTTTTATCACAACCCAATCAGGAGATCCTATAATAACACAAGGATCAGACAACCTAATAACTTAATAAAATGGCTAACGTAAAGATAAATGATCTTAGCGCTACAGCAGTAGCAAGTACAACGAGCTCACACTTTTTTGTAATGGCCGATGGGTCTACCACCACAAAGTTTGCAGCCTTGTCTGCTGCAATAAAAACTATTACAACTTTAGGAAGTGCAGGCGCAGGAGTTGTAAAAACATTTGCTCTTGGAACACTTTCTCAGAGAGATATTGTAGGGGGTACAGGTGTAACTGTAACTCAAAATACTAATGACCTGACACTAGCTGTTACTCCTGGTGATATAAACATTAGCAATCTTACAGGAATTGGAGCTTTTGATCTAAGCACCTGCAGTAACTCTAGTTCTGCATTTCTTTCGAGTGTAAACCTTGCAACTAATGTAACAGGGCAATTACCGATAGCAAATGGAGGAACAGGTGTTGCGTCATTTACAAACAAAGGATTGTTAATAGGAGGCGCAAGCTTGACATCTGCTGTGCTTGATGCAGACTTAGAAATAGCAGTAGGAACAACTTCAGGACCTGAGATGAAAACTCTTACTGCTGGAACCAATGTTTCAATTGCTCAAGACAATTCTGCAAACACAGTAACTGTAGGATTCACAAAAGGTAATTTTATAGAAACAAGTGATAACGTAACCCTTGGAAACGTTACTACTAACGACCTTACAGTAGGAAAGTTTAAGACCTCTACGATAGGGGCTGTGACACAACAGACCAGCCTCACTACTGATGTAACAATGAATGCTGCTGCAGGAGTTATTACTTTGTATACGGATGTAATTGCAGCATCAGGATCAAAAACTTTTACTATTAATAACTCCTTTGTCACTGGCGACTCAGTCGTAATGGTAACGCTACTTACTCCTGCTGTAGGCGCTACTCAGCTCGAAGGAGCTATTTATACTAATTTAGTTTCCGTATCTTCGGGGCAGATAGAAGTAACACTAACAAACGACGGCAGCACTGAACGACCTTCGAGCACGAGAAAGCTACACGTAATAGTTATGAATTAATACGCAAACCAATCAAACCAAACATAATGTATCATCAGATTGAAATGAAGGTGGCAGATGCCATCGAGTTGTACAAGGGACTTGAAGCAGTAAAACAACACAAAGGAGCACGATTCTCTATAATCGTAGCCCGGAATGTTAAAGAGCTAGAGCAGCTTCTAAAGAAGTACGAAGAAATTGCTAAGCCATCTGCGGAATTTATTGAGGTTTCTGGTAAAGCCCATCAGCTAGCAGAAGCTGAGGACGAGGCAGGAATCAAAAAGCTTGAAGAAGAACATTCGGATCTCATTGAAGAGAGAAAGGTTCAGCTTGCACAGCTTGAAGAAACTATGCAGCAAACAGTAGAAGTAAATCTGCAAACAATTAAAGAAGGGCAACTGCCAGAGGATGTAACACCTGAAGAAGTTGTACCCCTCTTACCTATAGTAGTATGATATCGAAAGAAGAGATAAGACAATTTTTGCTAGCAAGGCCCGGGTACTTAAAGAAAAGTGCCTGGGCTTTAGCGCATAGATTAGATTGTTCTATCGACGATGCATCAGAAGTACTAGTAGAAGTTAAGAGAGATCTTAAAAACGAGAACACATCTAGTAATAAACTAGACAGAGAGGACCTAGTAAATACATCTAGCTTACAAAAGTTTCTCAAAACACACGGCATAAGTGAAGCGTCTGTATCAAGCGTAAAGTTCTGGCAAACCTCTACAGGAGACTTGCGATACTCTATCGTAACTGCTGATGGACCTGACATAGACAGTATACGAAAAGAGGTGCAAGAGTTTGCACAAGACTATGCTCCTATATATCCTGACAAAGAGTACAAAGAACTTGATGATCCTATTGCGTACGAGATATCTCTTCCAGACATCCATTACGGGAAACTAGTAGATATGCCTTTGCCATATGAGTTCCAAGAAAAGGAATACATACGAGTTGTGCAAAGCTTAGTAGCTAAAGCGTCAGGATTAGATATAGAACGATTTATCCTACCGATAGGTAACGACGGCTTAAACTCCGAAGGTATGCGGCAGACCACTACGAAAGGGACACCGCAGCAGGACTATATGGACTGGAAGAAAAGCTTTCGAGGATATTGGAAACTAATGGTCTACACAATAGACTATCTAAAAACAATAGCACCCGTAGACGTAATAGTTATTTCTGGCAATCACGACTATGAGCGAATGTATTATGTAGGAGACGTAATAGATGGGTGGTATCGAAATGATGACACAGTAACGGTAAACAATGACAACGAACCTAGAAAGTATTACAGGTACGGGACGAATATGCTAATGTTTACACACGGCGATAAAGAGAAGGCCCAAAACATTCCTTTAATCATGGCAACAGAACAACCAGAAATGTTTGCAGCCACTTCTCACAGGGAAGCACATTGCGGGCACTTTCACAAAGAACAAGTCAATGAGTACAGAGGAATCAAAGTCCGTTTCATTCCTTCTATTTGTCCTAACGATTCTTGGCACAAGCAAATGGGATATGAATCCAAGCGGACAGGGCAGGCATATATATGGAGTAAGACGAGGGGAATGGAAGGATATAATCAATACAATGTTTGATGATTTACCATATGACGAAGAGTATAACGATGATGACGTGGACATCAACGAAGAGATTGAAATCCTTGGAGAGGCCTACGAAAACGCATATCAAATTTTAACTGGGAAAGTTCATGTAGAAGAGTTTCTACTACACGAAACAGAGTCAGGTAGAATTGTGTTTTTACCATTTGATCCAAAAGAACCAGAGACTGTAGAGTTAATTATAGATGACGTAATAGCATATTTTGAAGAGGGCGAAGAGTACGAAAAATGCTCAGAGCTATTAGTAATAAAGAGTAAGTTCAATGACACTGAATGAAATCGCATATAATCTGCTGAATCTCCTACGAGCAGGTAGATCCCACAATGATGAGAATTTGTCTCTTGGCCAGATTAAATTCAACATCAAGCATTACCGTGCGATGTTTATTCGCAGAGACTTTATGCGCAACGGACTTATAACAAGACACTTAGAACAAGATCTTGGCTGTGTAAGTCTTGTTAAAGTAGACGCTAGCAAGTGCCCTTGTGATTTTACAACAAACTGTCCCGTGTACAGAACCTCTGTAAAAATACCGCGCACCGTTAGATTTAACTTCAGTGATGCTATCACTCATGTAGGAGACATAACGGGCCTAGGTAGAATTCCTATGATCGAGCCATATGAAGTACAGTGGCTTTCAGCTGATAAGTATACAGCTAATAATTCAAAGGCATACATGATAGAGGACTACATGTACATCTACAATCCTAAGGGCATGGAGCAAGTTAATATACGAGGTGTATTTGAAGACCCCGAAGAGCTTGCAGGATTAAAAAGCTGCGAAGGAAACTGCTATGACGCAGACTCTGTATTCCCAATACCTGCTGACATGATTTCAGCAATAACCTCTGGGTTAGTTAATGGAGAACTTAAGCTAATAATTAGTACCTTAGTCGACGACGAAAACGACAGGCAACAAGACACTCAATAATTATGGCATCAGCAGCGTGGCAAAGAAGCGAAGGCAAAAGTAAGTCTGGAGGACTTAATGCTAGAGGTAGAGCATCCTATAGGGCTGCTAACCCTGGTAGCACGCTTGCTGCTCCTGTAACAGAATCAAATCCTTCAGGTAAACGTAAATCTAGACGCTCTTCTTTTTGTGCTCGTATGTGCGGTATGAAAAGAAAGAAAACAGGAGCTAAAGGCAAAAGAGATCCTAACTCACGAATTAACAAAGCTCTCCGCAAATGGAGATGCAAGTGTTAATTATTATAACAATAAATAGAAACTATGGCATACAATAAAAAACCCTCCAAAAAAATGTATGGGGGCGGCAAAAAGAAGATGTACAAGAAGGGCAGCTTCTTGGAACCAAATAAAGAACTCACGTTTGGGGGCATGAAAAAAAGTAAGTACGAAGCTGCTGGTCCTGTAGATCGGCAGACGGAGGACGCAAAAAAAGCAAAGGCTGCAGCTAAGAGAATCAAAGATTTTACAGATTCAAAAGCAGCAGCAGCACGAAGAGGCCCTAGCAGACAAGAAAAACAAAACACTCCCCAAGGAACTGGGGGTGGTGCTGTTTCTAATGCTAAGCAAAGAAACGAAAAGGCTAAAAGAGATAATAAAGTCATTGCTATGACTAATGTTAATACTAGAAGTCTTTTAAATACTTTAGGCAAAGGAGCTGCTAAAAATCCTAACCCGTCTAATAAAGCTATAAGCTTAGCGCGACCAGAACCTGCATCAGGAACTTACGCATCTGCTAAGAAGAAGAATCCTAATCTTGATAAGCTGATCAAGCAGAGAAAAGGTCTTACGAAAGGAACTGATGAGTACAATAGAGTACAGAATCAGATCAACAAAGCATACGGTAAAGGACCTATACGTAAGGAGGCAAGCAAAATCGCAGCTAAACCAGCCGCTAAGAACACAGCTAAGCCTACGCTTAAAGTTAAAACTCCAGCAAAACCAGCAGCTAAGCCTGTTGCTAAAAAGCCGGCTCCTAAGCCTGCACCGCGTCCTAAAGTTTCTCCGTCTGGGGGATCTGGTATGGGTGCCATG
>UEXN01000543.1_pt1 | contig 36076 bp, 50 predicted proteins | sample 1796711 | NCBI WGS metagenome assembly UEXN01 (sample SAMEA4772470, study PRJEB27181) | metagenome | reverse complement strand
TAGCAACTGATCTACTTCCTAGCGTATCACTAGCTAATGAATCTTCACCTACTGCTACGTTGTGGTCTGCGTCCGTTAAAGCGTCACCTGCTAGACCTCCAATGAGCGTGTTAAAGACACCCGTGGTGACTGACAAACCTGAATGAAAGCCGTAGGCCGTATTGTAAGTATCTGTAGCCGTTGTGAAGTTTTGACTGAACAGCGATCCCTGACCCATTGCAGTAGATCTGCTACCAAGGGTGTCACTAGATAGCGCCTGATAACCCACAGCAGTGTTCAAATCCGCATCAGTCAATGCGTCACCAGCTAGACCACCGATAAGAGTGTTGCTGGTTCCCGTGGTGACTGCCGTACCAGCAGCGTATCCAACTGCCGTATTAAACGAATCAGTAGCCGTAGTAAAATTTTGTGCTTGTAAAGCATACGAGCCTACCGCAACGGTGTGACTACCTAGAGTATCTCCAGATAAAGCTAAGTAACCAAAAGCAGCATTTTCTCCCCCAGTTGTTAAAGCATCTCCAGCAAGACCACCGACGAGGGTGTTAAATACTGCCGTGGTAATTGACTGACCCGCAATAAAACCTACCGCTGTATTATAATTGTCCGTTGATGTGGTGAAGTTTTGAACCTGTAAAGCGCCAACACCTACCGCTGTTGATCTGTTACCTAAAGTATCTGTCAACAAGGCATCCTTACCAAGGGCAACGTTTCTATTGCCTGTAGTAAGAGCCGTACCAGCAGACCTGCCCACCGCTGTATTGAAACTTGCAGAAGTGTTAGCTGCTAAAGCATCGCGTCCTACTGCGGTATTTTGACCACCAGTATTAGCCGCAAGAGCGTTTGAGCCTATACCTGTATTGTGATTTCCATCTACAGTAGCAGACCCTGCCAAGTACCCTAAAAAAGTGTTGTCTGTTGCCGTAGTTATTGCATCACCAGCTGCGTACCCAACGGCTACGTTGTTATCACCCGTAGTCAAAGCCGTACCCGCTTCATCGCCCACGACCACGTTATAGTTGCCGCCAGAGGCAATGCTGTCACCAGCGTTCACGCCTAATCTTACGTTAGATGTTCCTGCTGTTGGGGTAGATACGCCGCCATCGTTTGAAAGTCTGAAATAAGTACCAGCCCCGCCACCAATTCTAACAAAGTCTAAATTACCGTTGGTGTTATCAGGCGTTAATCCCCAGCCATCTGTACTGCCTGTTTGTTGTACTACTAAAGCAGAGTCTGTGTTTCCTGTAGCTTTTACGGTTAAAGCAACCGAACTTGCCCCAGTAGTTCCAATGCCAACGCCATCATTACCACCATCTACATGCAGCATGTTAGCGTTGCCGTTTGACTCCACTCTAAAGTCAACATCTGCCGACGCTTCATTGAATACAGCGCCGCCGTCTTGCGTCAAAGCACCATCAATGTCCACGACATCTAGGTTAGTGGTGCCATCTACGTCTATATCGCCTGAGATGTCTAAACTAGCAAATACAGAAGTACCTGTAGCTGTTACCGTACCTGACACATCGGCGTTACCGTTAATGTCTATCAGCGTGGCAGTCAGATCAATCTCATCCGTCGCACCCAGCGACAAGACCGTAGCAGACGAGCCTTGTATGAACTGGCTCGCGTCGTTGAACATGATCTTGTTGGTGCTGTTCAGCGTTAGGCCAGATCCGTCTGTGTGCGTGAGCGTCGTGTCGCCATCTGCGCCGAAGGTAATGACTGCGCTGTCAGAGGTAAACGTCAGGTCATCATCAATAAACAAGTCTGGGATCGACAGGTCTTGGAACGCATCAACCATCGCACCGCCAGAACCAGCACCATCTGAATAGATAGCTTTGGTCTGACCATTCGGGACTGTGATCGTAGCCCCGCTGCCCTGCTTGATAATGATTGTCTGTGAGCCGCTGGTAGCGTTCTCTATAAGCCACAACTTGCTAACAGTGTTTGGGCCAATAGTTATGGTGCAAGCAGAATCGAGTGTGCCAGTGTACTTAAGGAAAATACTCCTACCGGGATCAGTAGAACCATCAGCGATAGTAGTAGTATGAGTATCAGCGTTCGTCGTGATTGCTTCTGTGCCAAAGCTAAATGCCTCTGCAATTAATTCGAGGTTAGTATTTGTACTCGTGCCCCACGTACCTGATTCGTCACCAGTGGCGATCTCTTTGAGCCGCAAGTCGTTTACATAAGTTGCCATTTATTTTCTCCGGCTTTTGGGCTTAGGTTTGTTCATAGAAGCCACATGTTTTTTCAAAGTCTCAGCTTGCTTCTTATGAGTCTTAGAGGCTTTTTCTAAACCTTTTATCACTTTTTTTACTTTACGAACCACTATGCTACCTCTTCCCAATTTGGCGTTTGGCTATCCGTAATGTTACTCCAATTTGCGGTTTGGTCATCATCTATTGGCCCCCAAACATTTACTGGAGTTGTTTCTGCAGTGGCACTGACTCCGGTGGGCGTGACGTTAGCCCCCGCTGTAGTCGATACCGTGCCAACAGAAGAAGTTGCTGCAACGCCAGAAACGCTGATGACGTTGTTTGTAACCAGCGAGATAGTGCCAAGCGCAGATGTCCCAACAACACCTGTAGCCGCAATGTTTGCCGCTGCATCAGTGGTGACTGAACCGACCGATCCCGTGCCAGAAACGCCTGTGACAGGGGCAACGCCTTCTGCATCAATGGTGACCGTACCAACCGCACTTGTGCCAGCATTTCCTGTAACCGAAGTATTGGCTGCGGCAACGACTGAGACAGACCCAACTGCCGAAGTCCCTGCGACACCTGTTGGTGAGACATTAGCTTCTGCGACAACAGTGACAGATCCAACTGCGCTCGTTCCTGCAACGCCTGTAACCGAAGTATTAGCTGCTGCGGCAACTGTAACTGTGCCAACGGCTGAAGTCCCTGCGACACCCGTGACAACAACTGGGATTGGTTCACCCCATGTGCCTTGGCCCCAAGTGCCTCTACCCCAGCCAGTAACATTCGCCACACGTTAAATCCTATTGGTTATGACTTCGATCTTGCTGCTGTTTGACCCATTCTAAATACTCTTCTTCGGTCATCCGCCTCTGTTGAGCTTGTTGAGCCACAGCATATTAAGCGATTCTTATTATCGCGTTAGATGCATCAGCAGTCGGAAACTGAATTGTAAAGTCCCCCGCCGTGCTGGTTTTATCGCCACCAAAATCAAGCGCACATACTGCTGGGTCACCCGAAGCAGAATCATTGAATATGAGTGCCCCCCTCGCAGTCACTGTTGCATTTGAAAATGTTAAATCGGCAAAGTCTGTAAGTGCTGTAGTGCCCGACGTACTAGGGTCAACCCGCGTCAGAGACGCACCTTTGGCAGTATAATTGGTGCCCGATACTTCGTTGGAAGTGGTATATGCAGTTGTACCAGCGCCCAAACTTGCAGAGCTTGTGTACAGCGCAAGATTGAAGGTGTTACCACCAGAGTTCTTGAAATTATGGACTGCCTCCATAAGCTCTTGTTTGAAACTGGTGCATAGTGCTGTCGTAATAGCCATTATAGCCTCCTGATTATATTAGCCATTTCACTCTGGCCTTGTTTTTCTAACTCACCTATAAGAGTAGTGCGGTCACTTTTTATAGCTTCTTTTATATAAAAACAAACTAAAGTTTCCACAATCTCTTTGAATGCTTCTGCTTGCTCTGCAATAACGGGGTGACAATTGCCACCGACACTCACAATACGATTGGTAGCCTGTTCAGCCCAAAACTCCGGGTCGTGGCCTTTGTTAACAGTGGTGGCTACGGAAACCGCACCTACTTCACCAAAAAACATATTACGTAACCACCTGCCTGTATTGCCCGTCTCTATAAGTATCACTACGTAGCTTGCCATCGCCTAAAGATTTTAACAGTGTTAATGATTGAGCAAACATCTGTTGATACATAGCCACTAGATCAGGCTCGCCCTTCATAAACCGTATAGCTTCAACTAATGAACCGTTCAACAACGCGGAGTCAAAGTTTTCGCCAAGCCACGGTAGTGTGCTAGCAGTAACAATAGACTCTGGATAGTACCCGTAGTGCAACTCTACAGTCAGATTAGCACTGGGGGTAGGGCCAAGAATAAACCGCTCGTCGCTAAAGTTAGCATAGTGTTTGGGGGTGCCCGTAGATGTTGGCGTGGGGTATGCCTCACGAATAAAGTTAACATCTTTGTTTAACAAAAAATCAAATGACCCGTCGCTATTAACCACAGCTAGGCTGTACGTATACAAATAATCAGTAGGCACTTCTAAGTATTTATTGCCTGACGTTATGGTTCCAGACACGTTTTTGCGGAGCGCAGGAAATTGAACAGTGTTGTATATAAACTGTTCTGTCTGTTGTGCAAACAAAGCAAGCTGGTCACTTGTGAATGTAGACTCACAAATATCCTGTATGTTTGCCGTTAACTGTGAGTAGGTCATACTCATGATTTACCCCATAGGCCCGCGAGCCATAGTTCCTTTTGTAGCTGCACCTGTGCCACGAATCTTTATGCCTGTGGTTTTGACGTTTTTCATATCCGTCTTAGGGGCGTTTTTTACCGGCTTTACTGTGCTCGTATTCTTCATAAGATCACCTAAGTTGTCGTTACCGTTACTGTACCTACTTCCCCCGTAGCAACAAGGTTATTAGGCGTTAAGCTAAATGGATCATTTCCCGCGCCTACAGGATTCCAACCCCACTGTATGCCCCTACTACTATTATCTCCTGATGGCCCTAAACTTCTATCAGGTCTTGGATCACGTATAGCTTGCGGGTCATTAACAGGAAACTCCCCCAGCTTTAGCTGTGGGTGGTCAGGATTCCAACATGTAGGACATGCTTTTAAGTTTGTGTCACGTCCCTTACGTACTAAGTTCTTTAACTCACGTAGTTTGTACTGAAACCCACAGACATCGCATTCTGCAAGGGCTTTTCGTGCTGAAGCAAAGCGATTAGACATAACTTATCTTAGGCACAAAACGAGCAGGTGCTTTTACTCTGTCTTCTTCAGCCGCCAACCTAAACTGCTCTTCATACATGTCTTTCAGCATAGGTATGCGGGGTGCTAGATCGGGGTCTTTCATTGCTATGTAGTAAGCTAATCCTGCAACTAAGCACGGCAAAAATCTAAAGTTCATGTCCGCAGTCTCTGCGCCACTACCTGCATCTTGTATTCGCCGCATACGATAGTATTTGAAGATGTACGTATCGTTTTTATCTGGAACAGGCCACACATTTATTTTTGGGTTATCTACAAGCCTTTCTATGTAAACTTGTATTGGCCTACCTTGAGTTAACTTGTTCGGTATAGACGCATAGGTACTTACACTTACCCTGTTTATGGTTAGATCAGACTGTGTGTACTGATCTCCACTATTTGTACGTATGACTTGTTCTAGTAAATCAATCGTATCTGCGGGTAGGTCATATTGCGAAGTGCCTTGTACAAGACTTACCGTGCCTTCATCAATCGTCCACAGATTAATGCCACGATTTTGCCACTCAATAGTCAACAGATTCATAGATCTGCGTGCTGTACGAAGGTCATACCCAGAACGCATTTCACGGCCCGCTCGTTCCCACGATTCCTCGGCGATCTCCGTGAAGTCCATGTCAAACGCAGTTGTTCCAGAAGTAGCCATCTATTTCTTCTTAGCTGCTTTCTTAGCTGGAGCTTTCTTGGGTGCCGCTTCTTTTTTAGGTGCGGGTTGTAGTTCAGCTAAAACCGCATTCGCCTCTTCTTCGCTCATCAAGCTAGCGTTAGCAATGATATACGTGCCGTCTTCGTTTTTAGTGCCCACTTGAAACACAGGTCGGCCATCGGAAAAACTACCGTTCTGAAAAACCTCTAATTTAGCCATTCTTAGTACCTCTCACGTACAAAGTTTTCTTTCTACGGTTGCCCATTACAGCCCCGCAACCCTTATGGTTATCACGAATCATACCGCCTTCTTTTGCGGTTCTTACTTTAGCTTTGGGCGTATTCGCAACCACCGTCTTGCCTTTTGCTCCAGCCTTCTTCTTTTTACGGGCTGTGGTAGCACGCTCAGACTGACTTAACGACTGCGCCTTAGACTTTGGCAAACAACGATCTGGGTTCTTTTTATCTTTCGACGTACCACATGGCCCCTTAATCTTGCCATCGGTGCCGATACGAACCCATTGCTGGTCACGCCATTTTTTAAGATCGCCCATATACCTAGTCCCAAGCCTCTAGGCCCATACTTTTGTTAATGACTGTATTACCACCAGCCGCCGTGTAACCTCCAGCAAGCGCCTCACGTAACCCTTGCTCCGTAACATCGTAAGAAACAGTTTTAGTCAACAAGTCAAAACTCTCTTCCCAGTTATCTGCTGTCTGGTCAATTACACTATCTGTAAGCGTACTGTCTTCCGCTAGATCAAGTTTGATGTTGTCGATGAACCACGTCTTGAGTTTAGCAAGGTCGGCATCGTCGTTCGCAAACAACGTGCCGTATTTAGTACCTGTCTGCACCCGATATACGTCCATTACTTCTTCTTTTTCTTGCTGCCTTTAGCGTAGCTAGGGTCTTTGCAATACTTAGATGCGGCCATATTTGCATAAGCAGACGGGTATGTGTCGAAGGTGCGCTTGGCCCACGCTTTCCCTGACGGACATATTTTCCCGCCTGACTTATAGTAACGTCTCATCGCATCTTCACTGGACGTACACCCTTACGGGCTATACCGGCCCCGCGAACTTTGCCGCCTTTTTTATAACCACCGCCGCCAGCAGAGCCACCTTTAGTACTCATTTTGGACTTCATCTTCATGCCGCCAGCTTTCATACCTTTAGGCTTCACAGAACCGCCTTTTTGGTACACCCCTTTCTTATTAATACCTTCTGCGCCTTTAATCTTAGGCATCTTTGCAGTGGTCATTCCGGGCATCATGGTGCGCTTACGAGCAGGTTTTTTAGATGCGGCTTTTTTAGCCTTGGCTTTTTGTCCTACACCTCTACCCATCAGTATATCTGCCTGCGTAACCTTACCGTCTTTATTTAGATCAGGGAATTTACTGCCTCCAACAGGGCCACCTTTCTCCATGCCGGGGGGCATCTTCTTCTTGCCGCCCATTGCACCGCCTTTAGTAGACATTTTAGATTTCATCATTCCTCCTCTAGCGAATCTGGGCATTTCATCTTCGCCTTTAGCGCCCAACGCTTGAGCAGCAGCCATAGGACTCATTGGCCCTTTGGGTGGTTTAATGCTAGCCATACCGGGGCCACCCTGATTTGGTTTTGTGGCATCAAAAGAACGGCCCGAGGGTGCAGCTTTCTTAGGTGCGGCTTTTTTAGCTGTGGCCGCTGTAGGTCTCTTACCAGACGCACGCCACTGTTTCATATACTGCGCTTGAGTAAGGCCAGTCTTCTCTAACTGATCTTTCCTGACGTTCGCCTTATTGCCGCGAATGACGTACTTGTCCCCCACACCAAATCTTTCTTTTTTCTCTGCTGGCTTTGGCGCAGCTTTCTTCTTTTTCTGTGCAGCGTTCATACGCATATTAGCTGCGCCGAGATCTTTGGTATCTTGCTCAAATCTCTTGGTTGCTTTTTTAGCCTTGTCCGCTCTAGCTGCTCGCCCAGCACTAGCAGCGCCAGCGGAGGCAAGATTACCTCTAACACCCGTAGATGCGGGTTTGGCTTTAGCTTTGGGCTTAGATGCGGCTACACCTGCGGCTTGGAGATTACCTCTAACGCCTGTAGATGCGGGCTTGGCTTTAGCTTTGGGCTTAGGCTTAACGCCAGAATCTCGCAGCATAATGCCCGGAGCAGTGCCGCCACTTGTTGCCGCGCCCTTCTTCTCCAACATGTCCATCATTTTACTACGGTTTTTTGCGCCGCGTTTTCTAAGCTGTTCGCTTTTCTTATCCGCTGCTAGCCTCTCTTTCCGTTTATTTCTAGCTCTAAGCCGCCTAGTTATTGGCCCAAAAACTCCGTCTGCCATGACTTACTCCGCGTATAAGTTGTTAAATATCTGATTGGTATCTAACGTGTAGTCCAAATCAGACTTGCTGTAATGCACATACTGAGAAGGTCGAAAATCTGGTGCCCCCTCTCCTGTCTCAAACCATGCTGGGTGAGTAACACGTACTCTGTTGTTAGGTAAGGCTATTATGTTCCCTGTCCACTCACCCGCATCTAAAAGCTCCATAACATGACTTTGCTTATGTTGTGCAGGGTCATCGCCTATTTCTGAATCTGTATAATCCACAGTAAACAAGTACTTTGCTGGATACATCTCACCGTCTATCTTTGCTAGCCAAGGACATGGTGTTGCCCTATCAAGCACGTAAACAGCGTGCGTGCGAGAGCTACAGTCCCAAGGCTGTGCTGCCCATACGTCCATAGGCACCGGCCACTCGTCATACGGAGTGTCACCGCATAACGCTGTTATAGGCATACGTGCCCACATAGCGCCGCCGTGTACGTTGGGTTCATTCTCGTCATCGTAAGTTTCTGCTCCAGTAAAAATTACTTGAAAACTCAAACACCTGCAGGGTATGGTCGTAACCGCGATAGCCATAGCGTGAATAAACTCACCGTGGTACTTATCATGGTTATGGGTATACTCCCGCCGCACCCAGCACTTGAAGTGCGGGATGTTGCTTTGTAAATATGCCAAGTTAGCATCTCCATCTTTTTCGCGCCTGTCGCAGCCTTGAGTTAGGGTCTTTCGCTGCTTTAGGGAATTTTTTCATTTGACCCGCTGAACGCGCACAGAAAGATTTTCTGCGCCCCGCTCGTTTGCCCGTAGGACTTTTCTCAGTAACCGCCGTTTGCAGTTTGCTTCCGGGGTTCTGTCGTCTGTACTTCGCAACGCCTTTTGCTGTCATGCCAGCGCCAGACTTAGTGGGGCGCTTATCCCCACTCTTTACAGACATTCCAGCCATGCCACCCTTCTTGAACGTCGGGCAGCTTTCGGCTTTCTTTTTGTAGTAGTTACGCATGAAACGCCGTCATAGACGTAAAAGTACCACCTGTGTAGGTGATAATTATACCGCTCGGAAAGCGTATGCCTTCTTCGGGTATAGTTACATCTCGCGTTACAGTCGCACTAGCAACAGTTCCAACTTCCATTAAGGTTGTACCCGAAACAGAGGTAGTTCTGAACTTTATAGTGCCCGCCGTAGCTGAGTTGACTATGTAGGCACCTTTTAGCCTAGCAGGGCCAGCAAAGATATTGTCCGCACAACTTGCGCTAACTCCAGCCTTTACGTTGCCCGCTGGGTCACCCACAGCGGTTATAGAGGCAATGGTCTTGAAGAAATTACTGCTAGTAGCAACACCTGCATTTGCGCCGGTAACTGACTCAGTTAGTGCATCATCAAAAATATCTGTGCCTACTACGGTAAAAGATATTTCGTCGTCGTCTCCAGCAGAGGTAATCGTAACAAGTTGCCCTGAGTTCAGAGTAACTGAACCACCAGAAGCTAAAGCGCCCCCAATGGTTAACGCCGCATTGTTACCAACAGCGGCATTTTCGGATATACCATCGTCGTCTGCAACGACACCTGCGGTCTTAAATACCGCAATTACATCAGACATACCCATGATTACCCCCTGTTACGCTATCTGAACGTACTCAATGATGAACGTAAAAGAACCAGCGGTGGTTGCATCAACAGTATTAGTAATGTTGCAAAAGATCGTTCTTGCAGCAGAAGTGTACTGAACAGAAGCAGGAGCAGTTGTGCCATCCTGAGTTTGCAACACCAAGCTAGTGATTGTTACGTTACCTACGACAACGGTAGTTCCACCATCTAATATTTCATCTGTCTGTGCAGCTACGATCTGTGCGCCAGAACTGGAAGTACCAACCTCATAACCAATGTCACCCGTTCCAATAACAGGAGCGGTATCACAAAAGATCTTGATGTCAGTGATGATTGTGTTTGCAGGTTGCGTGAACTCGCCAATAGCAGGGCTGTCACCGGCAGTAGTATTGACCGTTACACCTGTGGCAAAGCCCACATGTTTAATGTACTTGTCAGTAACAATGCCTGTGGAGGCAATGCTTGCAACGTCTGTAATAGCGCCCGTCGTGGCGTTTTTTGAGACTACAGTAAAGCCGTTTTCCGAACGGACGGGGCCGTTAAACGTCGTATTAGCCATATGGATCTCCTGTCTTGGCTAGGTCAGGCACGGGATGCGCCTGTCAGGGATAGTTGTTTTATACAGCAGAAAAAGAAAAGGGGCAACATGTGCCCCCTTCTTATGTAGCGTATTACGCTCCGGGTGATCCGAAAATCCCAAGTGGGTCGGATACGCCGAAAGAATAGCGCTCGCGGGCTTTATAGCGCGAGTTGCCCGTATCGAAGTCTGCATCCATAGATGTAGCCATCGGAGCACGAACAAAGTGCTTCAAGCCATTTGGCACGTCGGTCATCAAGAAGAACGCATCAGTATCAGTCAGATAGTGATTGATTGAGTAACCGCCGGGGATAGACCCATTGTTACGCAATGCGTTCAAGTCGTTGTCAGCCGTTCCTACACGACCTTCAGTCTCAAGCAAACGAGTTGCTACAAACTGCAGATTCGGTGGGATAATCAGCTTGGTGGGACGTGCTGCAATCAGCAAACCACGCTCATCAGTCCAACCTGCAATCTGAATAACAGCCGCTTCTAAAGAAGTTTCGTTAAGATCAGCCGCAACAGCGGGACGGTTTGAGTTGGTGCCACCAGAAACAAGCGGGTGATCCGTTGCACACAATACTTTGCCGTCACCGTAAGTGGTGCCTGATGCAAACGCATTGTTGAGGATAGTCGCCGCTTTCACTTGCTTGGTGTACGCCATAGCGCGTGCCAGAGCCTTCGTATAACGTGCAGAGAGCGAATCGTAGAGATTATCTTCAATTGCTTCCTCAGTGATCGAAAAGCCCATAGCCACGGTCTCGTGCGTATAACGAGCAGTGAATGCTTCTTGTGCGTTATCGTATTCAATCGCAGCACCTTCGTCTTTGACGGGGGCAGCAGAGAATCCTGACAACTTAGTTTCTTCTTCAAAAGAACGGTCAGAGGTTTCTGATTCAAAAATCTCCGAGTGCTCTTCACCGTACTTAGCATACTCCATTCCGAACAAAGCGTTCAGTCCGGGCAGGAGTTCTTTAAGTAATTGCGCTCTTGAAATAGCCATTTTACCTTACTCCCTATGTGCCAGTGGTGTTGTTAAATTGATGCCCTGCATTCCACTTAACATACGCTTCCGTGAATCCGCCAGAAGAGTTCTTGGTTTCTTCAACCAAGGCAACAATGCGGAAAGGAAGTGTATTAGTAGAAGCAGACGTATCTAAAATAGCACCAGCGGAATTACCTGTTACGGAACTTCCAGTGTTGTCTACTCCAGCCACGTTAGCGCCAATATCAGTGATAGCTAAATCACCAACGGTGGTGCCAGACGACACAACCACGGCTTTGAACAATACATCCGTAGCGTCACACACATATGCTTGAATATCTGAAGCAGCGGTGCTGGCTGGATAGTTTTGTCGGAAAGTCACTTGGGAAGTGCTTGGATCGGTGTAAGTTACACCCATGAAAACTCCGATAGGAGTCATAGCAGCATCGAACGTATCACGCTCGACAGTGCCGCCAGCAACTAACTTAACAGCGTCACCATAGAAGATACTCGTCGCATAGCCGCTAGCTATACCGTATTGACGAGTTGTACCTACGTATGGAACACCACTAAGCAGCTTTACCGGCTTTAGCCCATAAGGGGCATCGACTGTTGGATAAGCCATGATGTTAACCTCTTAACAAAAAGTTTAATTACCTTTACCAAAACTGGTAACTTTTGTGCTGCGCTCGTTGAACAAAGGCATACGAGGATCGTTTTCGCGCATGAGGTTGTTGTCTACAGAATGCATCTGCGATCTAGTTTGGTTTTCGTAATAATCATTACGCTCCTTAACTAGCTCTGTTGGAGCCTTACAAAGCAACAAACCACCCTGCAGGATATTACCTTCAAATCTTTCGTCTTTGTCGGTTAATGCAAACTCTGGGTGATCTTCAGCCTTAACTGGCTCCCAACCTTCACGTAATTTTGAGGAAACATTAGTAGCGTCTGTTTGACCCTGAGTAGACACACGTACCCAGCGGAACTCATAGCCTTCCTGCGGCTCTGGCGAGGGTAGTACCTCTGGCCGTTGCCACGAACGCTTACGAGTAGTTGTCTCGCGGGTTTCATTGTCTCTCTTGATTCTGTTTTCAGCCATTACCCATTCCTCATTTCTTGTGCAACCTGTTTGGCGTATTCTTCAAGCGGGACTCCAAGTCTTTTTGCAAGAGCTACCTGTGTTTGCGTTAGTGTCACCTTCTTAGGTGCTGTGCTCCGCGTAGCGGGGGCAACCACATTCGACTGTCGCTTCGGTTTGGACTCCTCAACTATTAGATCCTCGAAATTTTCGGGGAATATCTGTCGCATACGAGTGTCAATTCGCTCGTAGTATTCGTCACTAATAGGGCTTATACCCTCTGCTACAAGTTTGTGGTGCAAACCTACAGCTAAACTTGTCATTTCTGGATCACTATCGAACCAAGGGTTATTGTCCCTCCACTCTTCTGCGCGAGTGTCACGAGTTATAGGTTCGGTGACTTCTTCGTTTTGTACCTCAATTTCATCTTCCTGTAAAGAAGGCACTTTGAAGTTATTTAGTTTGTCTGTTTTTAATTTGGCGCTAGTTAAGTCTTCCTGCGCCTCTACGACACGATCTGCGTCACCTGCTTCGTATGCTTCTTTATACATACGTTTTGCGTGCTCAAGATCTGATGTTGCATTCTTCTTAGCTTGTTCAAGCAGCGCAGCTTGATTTTTGTTGACACTACCCTTCAGCTCTTTGTTTTCGTCAACGAGTTTTTGCGCTAGACGCTCTAACTCTTCTCGCTCTCTTTGCGCCGTCTCTTTAGCACGGCGTTCGTCATGGTAGCCTTTACTGAAGTGCTTAATTCGCTGACGTACTTTTTCAGAGTAGTTTTCCAACTCCTCCTCTGTAACTTCAGTCGGTGGTTCAGATGGCTTGCGGTTACGATCAGCCTTCGGGGTATCGTCAACAACTTCAATATCAAGCTCTTCCGCTGAAGATTCCACCTCTGCGTCAGATTCGTCAGGAGTATCTGTGTAGTCGTCGGCGGTTTTTTTACCTGATAAGTCGATTTCAACTGCACCGGAATCCTCCACATCTAACACATCATCTTTTTCTTCTTCACTAGGAAACGAAAATTCTACTTTTTGGAACGCCATAACTTACTCCTTATACTCGGGACACGCCACGAGGGTCTGCTACAACAGCTTCAACAGAATCATCGTTCATTAAACGATATTCTAAGCCATCAACTCTAAACCGCGTGCCAGAATTAGCACGGAACATTACATAGTCGCCTTGTTTACACCAAGGGCCGGTGGGGAATCGTTCGGTATCGCTATAGGCTTGGTCGCCCATATCCACCACAAGCCCAATAATCGACATAACATGTTCTTGGTTTCTTTGAGTGTCCGTTTTTAGTAAGTTAGTGCCATCAAAAGTCTCTTCGACTTGCGGTAGTGCAATCAACACCCTATACCCCACAGGCACGGGTAGTTGTGCTTCTACCTCCTCTTCCGAGATTATTGCTTCTGCAATATCAGTCATCTCCATACTCCAAGTTACGCGAGAGGTCTTCTACATAGCCCAGACAGGTTTCGAGACCCCGAATTAAACCTGTGGTTTCCTTGTACATGGAGAAGTCTTTTGCTCCCCCACCACCTAGAAATTGTAGTGCAGAGTCTCTATCGGACTCGATTTTTTCTCTTAGCACGTCAAAGACGGTCTTAGCCATTATTGGCCTCTGTTGTTATTAGAATCTTTTATAGTTTTCAGTAAGTCGAGGTCTAGCTTTGTACTGTCTTTGCGACGGTCTGCGGCTAACTTCGCCCCCATTTTTTGCGCGTCAAGCTGCAACTCTTGCTGCTCAATCTTCAACTGCTCTGCATCTATTAGTGCGTCTGCTTGGTTTTTCTGCGCTTTTAGTTGTAGCTCTTGTTGTTTGAACTGTGCATCCGTTTGATCTTTAGTGGCCTTACGCTGCACTTCTTGCTGCTTAATCTGTAGCTCGGCTTGCTGCATCTGTACAACAGGATCTTGCGCCTTCTGTTGCGCTTGTTGCTGTGCGGCCTGTTGCTGATGTTGCTGAGTAAGTTGTTTGCCTGCGTCAGCCACCAACCTAGCCAACTGCACTTCTACTTGCTCTGGTAGCTCTTCGTTTGGCGCAGGGAGTGGCGCACCTAACTTCTCTTCCATCTGCTTGCGGTAGTTGAAGCCAAGGTGCTCGGCAATGTGCGCCTGTAGCGCAGCCATAATCGGCTTCGCTTGAGGGTTTTGCCCAATCGTCTGCATAATCATCGGATCTTGCATGAACGCTTGGTGTGTAGCGATATGCGCTTCGTGGTCTTGGTAGATAAACGCCTTCATCGGCTTACCGATAAGGGCATCCATGTTCTCGCTGACCGGATCGGCGGGCTTCGCGTCATCATCTATTGGCACAAGTTTATCTGCGTTCTTAACACCCAGCACTTCGATCATCTGTCTGTGTAGCTGCGGTAGATCGTATATCTGAGGTGCGGACTGTGACATCTGAAGCACTGCTTGGTACTGAACCACACGCTGTGCCATCGTAGAACTGTTCGGGTCACTGACGGGTATCACGTCCACCATCATGTAATCTGATACGCGGGCGGATACCTCACCTCGTGACGGCTCATACGCATACTCAGCAGGGGCATACTCAGCCATAATCGCTTTGAGCAGCTTAAACTCTTGCTTCATAGCGTAGTGGACACGAGCCTGTACCGCCGCCATCGGCTTCAGTGTGCGCTCTAATATGGCTAGGGTTGTTCCCACAGGAGCGTTAGAGGACATGTCACTAACATTCATGTCACTGATAGCGCCTAACCTACGGCCCTCTGTAGTGATCTGATTAAGTAAAGCTAGTAGGGTTTGGCTCGGCTCCTTGTATGGGAGCGTCATAATATTGTCGCGGATGCTGCCTGATGGTACATCTACGTCCTTGAACTCTCCCGGCTCAATAGGCGCGTCATCACCCTTAATACGTAACCCACGAGCTTTTAAGCCGCCCGGAAGGTTAGACAGCGTACCTGCATCCACAAGCTGTCGTATGATGGAAGTGCCCGCTTTAGCGTACCCCCCTATGATGTGGATCAAGCCTAGACCGTAGAACCCGAACCCCGGCACGTATGCGTAGTGTACGAAGTGCTGACGCTTGAGCATCAGTGAATCTTCTTCGTTCCAGTTACGGCGGATAGCCAGTATCTCTTGTGTGCCACGCTCAACAGTAACGACGTAAGGTTTAGCTATCTGGCTTTCTTCGTCGCCGTCTTCTTCATCTACACCTTCAATTATTAAGTCAGCATGAACCTCGTACACAGCATAGCGATCATCATCAGTTATTGAGTAGCCGCCTTCTTCGGCTTTACGCTCCTCAATATCTGTGTGGTATGGCTGCGGATCACCAAGGTCTACGTCTCTGTAGAATCCTGCTGCCTGTAACTTCTTAATGTCGTTCTTGGTCTTACGCATGATGTGCGTAACACGTTCTGCACTTTCTATATTAGACGCGCCGTACGGTACAACCACGTCCTCTGCCGGTATGTACAGGGCTACCTGTCTGCCGAGATTAGGATCAAAGTAAACTTTCTTAAACGCACTACCAGCCAAGCCAAGGCTGTATAACAGACGTTCGTGCTCGGGCCTGTACTCCACCATGCGCTCGGTAAGCTCATAGTTCATATCAGCTTTTACGCGCTGTGCTGCCTCTTCCTTGTCCTTAGTCTCTTCTCCAAGGACTTTTACCTTCACAGGGCCAGAAGCAGGGAATGTCTCAGACATAGTTTCTGCTTGAAAACGTATGGCCGCTTCAGCAAGGACTGTAGAGTACACACCGCACGCACCTTCCCACGGCTCGTTGCGTTCTTCATACTTGAAGCCGAGTACATCAAGACCCTTGACGAATGTATCTGCCCAGTCTTTGCGGCTCTGTACGTCAGCCTCGACCATGCTAATCAGGTCATCAGCCAACCCGTTAAGGTCGCTCTCCTCCATCGCATCCGCGATATTGCCACCAAACTCTACGACATCGCCAATATCAGCGTCAGGGATCAGAGTAATCTCTACGCTGCCGTCGCGCATTGTCACCATCTCTGGATCTACAATCTCAATCTCAAGCGCACTTTCTTTTGCAGCCTCTGCTTCAATGCCGTCAGGGGCAGCATACAATCCTTTCTCAATAGCCATTAGTAGTACCCGCCTCTACGTTGTTTGAAATACCGCTGTCCCTCAGGCTCGTCTGTCGGTAGGCGTATGAACCCTCCCTGTCTGAAGCGCATGAGCGCCATGACCGTGGAGTCAACTAAGTCATCGTGGCTCATAAATGGAAACCCTGCGATTTCTTCAACTACTTCTTCTGCCCACCTCGTTTCGGGAACCCAGCATATACCACTTGCTACAATATCAGCTACTGAGTTTAACCGCGCCAGCTTATCACCTGATCCCCTGTGAGGGGTATACTCAGATACAGGCAGTCCCATGCGCCTCATCTCCTGATATAACGCCGTACCTGCGGACTTCTTCTCCACTATGAATGCATCTGGCTCCCACTCAGCATACTCCTCCATTGCCAAATCTTTTAGCTCTGGGAACTCTAGGCGCTTCTTTATGCTGTTGAGCAACACTATGTTGTACGCATCTACATCGTCATTCATAAACACGCCCCACGTAGTGAGTGCTGTGTAGTCAGCGCGGTTGTGTGTCTCTGCTGCTGCGTCCAGTGACATGATTATGTACTCGCACTGAGGCGGGTCTTCGTGCTCCCACACCTGCCACCAATCACGTTTTATGAGTGCAGCCTCTTCTGCGGTAGGTTCCTGCTGATACTGAGCGTTCCACTGGAAAGTAGGCATAGATGCCTTGGTTCTGAGCAGCGCATCTAGCCCAAAAAACTCAGGCCATAGCGGTTTTTGCGTGTATCCGCCTGATTCTTCGTCCTTTATGTCTAAAATTGCAGGAAATTCTACAATATTGTACTGATCTGCTAGCTCATTCTGTCCCATGTCCTTGGTTACGCGCCCAGTTAGGTCATCCATGTGCCATCTGGTCTGGATTATGGCTACACGGCCCCCCGGCATCAGACGAGTACGCGCTCCAAACGTGAACCAGTCGTACGCTTTGGCAAAAACCTCAAAATTACCGTTGATTACGTCCTGTTCTGAGTGCGGATCGTCCACTAAAAGCAAGTCCGCGCCCCGTCCTGCGATTGACGAGCCAATTCCACAGGCGTAATACTCGCCACCAGCGTTTGTGTTCCACCGCCCTGCTGATTTCGAGTCTATCGCCAGCTTCACGGTGGGAAATATCGACAGATACTCGTCCGTTGCGATCAAGTTTCGCACTTTTCGGCCAAAATCTACCGCTAGGTCGGTGGTGTGGGACACCATCATTACTTTTTTGTTCGGATTTCGCCCTAAAAACCACGCGGGGTACATAATCGAAACTAGGTTTGACTTCCCGTGCCGTGGTGGGATGTTTACGCATATCCGATCTTCGTCTCCGCGCTCAATAGCCATGAGCATGTCAGCTAATATTCTGTGATGCTTGCCAACTATAAAGTCTGGCTGCATCCGTTTACAAAATTCTATGAGATCATTGTAAGCAGCGGCGTTCTGCCTACGTGTAGCTAACTCATCTACTATACGATTGATTTCGACAACCTCGTCAGCAGAGAAGTTGTCAAGATTGTCCAGCATTTGCTGCACTTCATCTTCAGTAAAGTCGGGAACGGCCTCAATCATCTAGGCCTAACTCCTCGCGTACGTCTATTTCGCCGTCGATATACTCGACATCTTCAATATCGTAGTCAGGATTTACCAACTTCTCCAACTTACTGCGTAACTTGTCACGTAGATCATCAGAAGATTGGTGCGTTACAGTCACCTCTGACTTTTCTGCGAACAATCCTACGTCTGAGATCTTACCTAGAAGTTCTAATGCGCGAATACGTATACGCGGATCAGCGTTCTCTGACTCTAGCAGGAGCTTGTTTGTTACCAGATGACGTATTTGGGTGGCGCTATCAGCCACGGACTGCCCAAACTCTTGCAATATATTGTTTGTAAGCACGAGTGAGGCGGGGGTCAGCTTCGCTATGTTCCTAGCAGAAGCCTTCTTGGACGTTCTTTCTGGGTCATCCGCGTATGCAACGGCCAGTCTAGCGGCTACATCTTCATCCTCGGCGCTTGGCTCTAAGTCCAGACCGTGCTCGGCAAGCTCTAGTGCCGTATTACATGCGGCTTGTGCGCGTTCCTTCAGATCTACATTAGGTATGTCATCAGAAAAAGAAACGCCAATCTCAGGTTCTATAAATAAAGTCATAGAGTGTGTGCAGACTATAAGTCGTTGGCGCGAATATACACCAAATACCACAGTACACAAAAAATTTTACAGTACAGGGACTTAAATTTTTAGGGTGGGGGGTGTTCTGTGTGTAAGGGTATTTAGGGAACGGCCTCAAAAAAGCGACTTGTTTTCATAGAAATACGATTTATTTGAGTAAATTAGTAATACATAGCCTAACAGTAAACATAAGTGGCGAGCGCGGCCATAGGGGGAGGGTGGTATAGGATACAACCAAAAACCACCAGATACTTGACCAAAACACGTTATGCCCTATAATGGTAGCCAAGCCAAGCCAATACCGGCGAGGCCTAATCTACATCTCACTGAGATGTACTTTTTAATCAACGAAAGGAAAAAGACATTATGTCTAAGTTTGAAAACATCACTACTCGCGTCGACACGTACCTAAAGGGTATGGAATCTGCTCTTGGCAGCATCAAATGGCTGTCAGGTTACCGCGAGAATGGGCGCACTGGTGAATGGACGCTGCCCAAGAATGCGAAAGCTCGTCTGACCTCGGATGATTGCCGCGCACCAGCGAAAGACGCTGAACCGACTAAGCTATATCTGGCCGTGCGCCAGAGCGTGGTCGAGAGCAAATCTACTCATGCCAAGTATGACGGTTTCACAATGGATCAGATCTTGAACACGGTTGACGCAGCCGCGTACAAACTAAAACTATGCGACGGCAACACTGGCAAGAAACGCACAGCCGCGCAGGTGAAACGTGTTAAGGCATTCTCGGCTGCCAAGGTCAAGGCCGCAGGTGATCTAGGTAAATACATGGGTAACCTGCGCCGCGATCTGGATACCGCCCAAGGCATTGTTAAGCCGCAAAAAGACGGCAAGAAAAAGACAGCCGGTGGCAAGGACAGCACGAAAGGCAACACCGCAGACCGCGAGGCGGAATCAGGCACAACGCCAGAGGCCAAGGGATCAGCAGTACCCCACGCGATACAACACCCCACGCTGGTGGAGTTGGTGAACAAACTGGCACAGCTAAGTGAAGTCCAGCAGACAGCATTGGCCGACCATGCAGTTGTACAGGGAATGCTAAAAGCATTAACGGCAATCAAGTAACCCAACCGGCCCCCTCGGGGGCCATTCTTTCCCATCTAACAGGTAACATGTTATGCACTCGACTTTACTCTTAACCATCTATCTATTCGCTGGCATGGTCTTAATCGGCGCTGGCCTTTTACTAACCGGCTTCTATTACTTCAACCCCCACATCGAACTGCCATCAGTATTCGCTTGGGTATCCCCGCTTATGATTCCCATTGGATTCGGCATGATTGTAGTCGGCGAAAGGGAGGCCCGATAATGACTGACGCAGAAATCAAGGCCTTAACCGACGCCGCCATACAGCAAATTGATGGCATGGCCGTTACAATCACAGAGCTAAAAGCAGAGGTAGCCAATCTGCAAAAGCTGCTAGACACAGAACGCGAAATCACAGAGAACATCCTAAACCGTCTCTATGACAACGAGGTCAGTAAGTACCTCTGAACATTACCCCGCTTCGGCGGGGTTTTTTTTGGCTTCAATTTTTGAAGCCAGTGCCTTGAAACCAGTTCCACCGTAGCGTTGCGTCTTGCGTAGCGTTGCGCCACCACATAACGTAAGACCAGTTCCCTCGTAGCGTTGCGCCACGCGATGATAAAAACTACATCTCAATGAGATGTAATAACACGTTACACCATCAGGCAAATGTTCGTTTTTTGCAGAGGGTAATATTCGCAATGTTACCGCAATATTCCTGCTTTCTTCGTTTTTTTAAGGCCAAAAAGTAACAATTAAAACGTGGTATCTCGTGGTATCTGGCGTTTCCCCGCAATACTGCATACCCAGATAAAGACTATATTTATATAATTTTACTTTTTTATATAAATATATATATACGGGTAGATTCTAGCCCCCTCTTTACCCAATGTTCGCTTTCTCCCCCGCACAAGCTCCCCCCTATTCAAATCGCCCAAAAAGCGAAGAAACGAAGTTTACTTATTTATCAGGCACATACAGACATACGCTAACGAAGATTACGGAAGATTACCGCACAAACCACCAAACACCACCAGATACCACCCCTTGACATAACATGTTATATGTGAGATAATATGCCTTGTCGGTGGGGAGATCCTCTACCGCCGACCCCAAAAAAGTACATCTCATTGAGATGCACATAACAAAACAGGAGACAGCAATGTCAAACGAAGAAGCAGAGATGGCCTTGTGCCATCAAGAGTTACACCACAAAGCAGCCATACGCAGTCTTGAGGCCAAGTACCGCCGTGTCATCTTCGACATCCACGAAGAAGCGAAGCTCTCTTTGAAAGCACTCGCTAAGGGTAAGCCTCATGTTGTTGAAGACAAGTTAGACCACATAGCGGGTGTGACGCATCAGCTTATTAGTGACAGCCTCGTCGCGGAGGCCAAGCGCAAGATGAAAGAAGCTAATCAGGTTCGCGATTACCTCACCAACAGTTCACTAACTACTCGCTAACTACATCTCATTGAGATGCACATAACAAAACAGGAGATCGCTATGCCATTTTTTAATTCTCGTTACGATAGCAACGAAAGTTTTAGGGTCATTGACCCCACGCCGATAGACGATGTACCAACCGTCATCTTTGACATCGACGGCACACTGGCTGACATCGAACACCGAAGGCACTTCGTCACTGGCAAGAAAAAGGACTTCGATTCTTTCAATGCCGCGATGAAGTATGACATCCCCAACGAACCGATAGTGGATTTGATGTGGATGTGCGAATCCTCTGCGAGACAGATCATCTTTTGCACCGGACGTATGGAACAGTTCCGTGAGGTTACTCGTAACTTCTTACTGGATAAGTGCTGGTACAAAGGTGCGTACAAAGTGGATAGACCGTTTGGCGGATACGTACACGAAGAAGAGTACACCCGCGAATCTATGGAACGTCACTTTGATGACTACCTGATGATGCGCCCCGACAAGCGTAGGCATGACCCTGATAGCGAGATCAAGCAGGACATGCTCAACGAGATACTGAAAACCGTGGACAAGCGAAACATCTTGTTCGCAGTGGATGACCGCAAGCGTGTGGTCGATATGTGGAGAGCTAACGGCATAACCTGTCTACAGGTAGCCGAAGGTAACTTTTAATAAAACGAAACGGAGGTTCCAATGGAACAAGCAAACAACATTCAACAACTGGCGGCAGCGCCTAGCATCAACAACATACCCAGCATCAGTTCGTCTGCCATGCTGGTCGAGTTCGGGTTCTCTATCTGGGGCACCAAGAAACAGGACAAAACAGCTACCAAGGCAATCGCCAACGGTACAGGTGCTGACACTGAATCCGTCGAAGGTCGTAAGGACATAATGCGTTCTGACAAACTCACTGCAATACGTAAGTTCGCAGCCAACGCACGCAACCAAATACATTACAGGCTCACACTACCGTGGTCTGACATGGGGCTGCGCTTGTTACCTACCGCTGCGCTGTTCGACTATCAGCAAGCAATGTCCGAGGCCAAGCAGGAATACTGGAGGCTCGTGGAGGACTTCTTGAGCGACTACGACTTCGATGTATCGCAGCGACAGGCCGAGGCTGAGAAACTTGGCACCCTGTTCAACAGCAGGGACTACCCACCCACTGACGTGTTACGTGGGAAGTTTGGCTGGCGTTGCATCATGTCGCATATACCTGAGGTCGGTGACTTCCGTCTGGATCTACAGGCCGAGGCAGCAGATGCGATCAAGCAACAGTACGAAGACTTCTACACCAGCAGCATTGATGCGGCAGTGAGCGATTTATGGCAGCGAGTACGCAACAACCTAGAGACCATCACGCGGCAGCTTTCGCCCAAGGATGAGGTCGATGACAACGGCGACCAGAAGTACAACAAGCTGTACCAGAGTGTGTTCGACACGTCGCTGGAGTTGATCGGTATGATGCGCGACTGCAACCTGACAGGTGATACGCAGATGGCCGCTGTTACCAGTCAGCTAGAAGATGCGCTGTACGGTGTCAGCACCGACATGCTCAAGCACAACGAGACTGCGCGACTCGACAAGCACCGCGAGGTGCAGAAGATCTTGGACAACCTACCTTCCCTTGGTATGTAGGGTGTCTGGGTACTTTGACATAACATGTAATATCCTGTATAATGGTCATGTGATACGGGATACTACTAACTACAACCAACTGACCAAAACTACATCTCATTGAGATGCAAACAACATAACAAAACAGGAGCAAGCCATGAGCTATGCACAAAACATGTACGCTTTGAACAACGACCAAGCTGTCGCCCTTATCTTGAGTATCGGTGCCCACCGCACTGTCCTCGCTCAAGGGCCGATGGGTTCTGGTAAATCATCAATGCTGGCGGCAATCGCAGCAGCTAACCCGAATCACATACCGTGCTACTTTGATGGTACGACCAAGGACTTGGGTGATATCACCATACCTAACATCGCCAAGATGGATGATGGCTCGGGTTACGTGACATACCTGACCAACGAGGAGCTTGGCGTTCACAACCACAAGCCCATCGTTCTGATGATTGATGAGCTAGGCAAGGCCAATCCCGCTGTCAAGAATGCGCTGATGCGGCTGATGCTGGAGCGCAAGATCGGCAGCTACACGCTGCACAAGGATTCTATCGTGTTCGCCACAACCAACCTTGGCAGTGAGGGTGTGGGTGACTTGTTACTAGCACACCAGCTAAACCGCCTGACAGTCGTCGAGACCAAGAAACCCGATGCAGTCGAGTGGGTCGAGTGGGGTATCAGCAACGGTATCGACCACACCATACTCGGCTGGGTCAAGGACACACCGCAGGTCATGCAGGACTTCCGCGACGTGAAGAACCCCGATGACAACCAGTACATCTTCCACCCACAGGCGGTAGGTCGGACTGCGTTTTGTACACCACGTTCATTGCACGCAGCGAGCGACATCCTGAAGAATCGTAGTGGTCTTGACGATGACACGTTAACAGCAGCACTCATGGGGACTATCGGTGCCCGCGCCGCTATGGACTTCATGGCATTCCTCAAGCTGGCTGACCAGCTACCGTCACTGGAGTCGATCAAGACTGATCCCGATACCGCTACGGTGCCCACGTCCGCGTCGGCTACCTGCATGGTGGTGTTCCGTGCTCTGTCTATGATTGAGCGCGACTGGATGGATGCGTGGATGACTTACATGCTGCGCCTTGGCACTGAGTACCAGAGCTTGTTTGCCAACGGTGTGCGTTCCAACAAGTACGATTCCAAGAAGCAATCTATGGTCATGCAGAACAAGCAGTTCACTACATGGGCTATGGACAACAACTACATGTTCTCAGCGGACAAGGTGTAAGGAGGTAACATGTTTGCACTACGACAACAACTAACGGCGGAGCAGCGCATCTCTAAAGCTATCGTGGACATCACGGCGCACGAGAGATACATCGCACTGGCTGGTGTTCTTATGATCGGTGAGAAGACTGTCAGCGATGACGTGCCTACTGCAAGCACCAACGGACGTGACGTGGAGTTCGGGCGAGCGTTCGTTGATTCACTGACTGACCCAGAGCTACGGTTCGTGATACTGCACGAGGAAGAAGGCCATAAGCTGTTACGTCATCTGACATTGTATCGGTGGATGTACGACATTGATCCGCGTCTGGCGAATCATGCGTGTGACTACTACATCAACGGTGTGATTGTGGATGACAACAAGGACGATGGCTTTGCCACCATGCCTGTCTACAAGGACGGTGAGCACGAGGGCGAGGTCATAGTTCTTTATGATGAGCGGTTCCGCAACGCTGACGGTTCATGGATGGACTCGGCTGCTATCTTCCACATACTCAGGCAGGAGCAGGGTGAAGCAGGTGAGCCGCCGACAGGTAACGGGCCTCCACCGCCGAATCCACCACCAACAGGCGATGGGCCTGAGAACCCTCAACCTCCGACGGGGCAACCGACTGGGCGCACCGGCAAGCCATCCGACAATCCATCGCCAGAGCCGCCCAAGGGTGCAGGTAGTGGGTTTGACGAGCACGACTGGGAAGGTGCTAAGAAGTTATCTGATGATGAGGTCAAGGAGCTTGAGAAAGAGATCGACATTGCCATACGTCAGGGCAGCATGATCGCTGGCAAGATGGGCAGCAATGGCAACCGCAGGTTTGAGGAGCTTATGCAACCGCAGGTCGATTGGCGTGCGGCACTGCGCGAGTTCATCCAGACCCACTGTGCAGGTAACGACTACTCCACATGGCGGCGTCCCAACCGCAGGTACATTGGTGCCGATGTGTATCTGCCCAGCGGTATCAGCGAGAAGATTGACGAGCTAGTCATTGCCGTTGATACGTCAGGGTCTATTGATGATCGTGATGTGGCTACGTTCCTGTCAGAAGTTCAGTCGATCTGCACTACCGTCAAGCCCGACAAGCTGCGCCTACTGTACTGGGGACACCGCGTTGTGGGTGACGAGTCATACGCTCCTCACGAGCTAGATACGCTGGTCAAGACTACAAGGCCCAAGGGCGGCGGCGGTACGGATGTCAACTGTGTGACTGATTACATGCAGACACACAAGATCAAGCCGCAAGCGACTGTTGTACTGACCGATGGCCACCTGTTCGGTGACTGGGGTACGTGGGACTGCCCTGTGTTGTGGTGCATCCTCGACAACAAGCGGGACACACCCGACGTTGGCAATGTTGTACGCATCCAATCAAGTGATATGTAGGGGGCTGGCGTGGCTAAGTCGCGTATAGATAAGGTACGCAAGAAGGAGCTAAAGCCTCACCTTGACGTGTTCTGGGAATGGGCATGTGCGGTGGGGCCGATGCTGCCCATCTACGATTGGGACTATGTGCGTCGTATGCGTGCAGCACTGACAGATAGTGAGGTGCTGGAAGGCTGGACGTACGACAGTAGAAATCACTACGATGGTCTTATGGTGCAGCACATCATAAGAACCTATGACCACGAACTACGGTTACCACTGTTAACTATGTTCATGCTACGATCTGGTATGATATACGCTAGTACACCAGAAGATGCTAAGAAAGTACGTGCGAAGTTCAACCACTGGGCTAACGATGCCTGTGGTTTAATCAAAACAACGAAAGGAAAATAGATATGAGTTTTACAGTAGAGACGCCAAGTCAAGATTTTCAAGTACGTGTCAAACATGAGCTAGAACCAGACATGAACTTGAACGAGCTTACTGATGAAGACTTACACCCCGAACTGCTAGCTTTTGCTCGCGCCGTGAGTAAGAAGTTACCCCATTTGAAGTTTGCTAACGACAACCGAACAATGCATTCGGGAAAGCAGTTGTGGTTATACAGTCCGCACGAGACGTTCGTTCAAGGGAAAATTCTGTACAACGATGTCAGTGAGAAGTACGGTGTGTACGCTAGGCAGATCAAGAACGAGCGGTATGGGACTTACCATGACCAGTATCGCAAGCTGTGGAGTAAGAACGGGGGCACGGCGCTTAGAAAAGTTGCCGCTAACATGGTGCCTTGGAGCGTTGGCGAGCTTGCATCAGTCGGAGCAAGAAGTTACGAGATGTCCCGCGATAAAGAGATTGGTGTGGCAAACGCGAAGGTTGCTGAGTTACAGCAACGCGCAGGTATATCTAGCCTTACCCACCCAGCTTATGCATACCTAAGAAGTCAGGTCAAAGGCAATGTTCGACTAGGTGACTTAGAGTTTCACGAGACTGTGACCGAACTGGTAGAGACACAAGACTACTTTGAAGAGCTAAGTCAAGAAGGTAAGACTCCGATGTTTGTGTACGGAAATGTGGACAGGCATGGTAGGCAATACTTGGACTCCGCTAAGATCAAAGCAGAGTTTTCTCTCTTTCGGGTTGAAGTAGAAGAAGTACACTCTCGCTTATACGAGGGGGAGCCAGAGTTCGACGCACTAGTAAACAAGTTAGCTGTATTGAACATGGCCCAGTGTGACCACTACGTGCGTGGTGTTGGTATGAAGCACGCTGACGATATGTTCTTTGTCAATGGGCAGTAAAAGACTCATGCCCCACGACCACTTACGTATGCTTGAAGACATAACCAATCTACGAGTACACCGTAACGAGTTAACACATAAAGGGCGTACCTACCACGTAAAGATATGTGGGCATACAGGTACGTGGGTAGTGACATGCCTTGGCATGGAATGTGTTGACTCACACTTGGCTGGAACATACTATTATGGTAAGCACGTCCCACCTCTACTACAGAGTAAGGTTGCGGTTCTATCTATGGTAGAACCTAACAGCCCCGAAGTAGAGGGAGTGGGCTTGCGATCCAGTGAAGATGGCTTTTGGGTCTATGACTAGGAACCACCGAGACCAGTCCCCAAGGAGAACGTATGGGCAAGGTTACACTTGAGATGGATGTCAGCAACGAACAGTTAGAGGAGCTGCTTGGTAGCTACAAAGCTATTGAGAAGTTAACCCATGTGACTGATGACATGTGCGAGAACTTTAGTTATCTGTCCAAGGCTATCACTGCGAACAACCGTGAGATTAAAAAACTCACCGCGAATGTAGCGAAGCTATTGGAGGAGATAAAGAATGGCGATGACACCGGAGGCAAAGGTAAAGAAGAAAGTAGCTGATGCCTTAAAGAAGTTAGGAGCTTATTACTTCTACCCCGTAACGGGTGGCTACGGTAAGAGTGGCGTACCGGATATAGTCGGGTGCTACGAAGGGAGGTTCTTTGGTATTGAGTGTAAGGCTGGTAAAGGCAAGACCACCACACTACAGGACATGAACCTAAAACAAATTACGGCAGCGGGGGGGATCTCTGCCGTGGTGAACGAGGACAACGTGCATACAGTCGCGGACATCCTCAATGAAAGGGAAGTGAGTGAACGTCAACTGGCGTTCGATTTTTAGTACAAAGGAGACCGAAATGACCAATAAATTTAACAGTGATTATCAGATGTTTTCGTATGGGCCAAGCAAGGCCTTGAAGTGTCTTAGATATCTTTTGAGAAATCCTGATGCTGATGCACGTACCACTGCAGATGCGTGTAAGACATCATACAACGTGGCATGGGCAGCGAGAACGGACATAAAAAAGCATGGTAGAGAAGTGATGATTCCAATCGCTAAACTCGACGTGCGAGATCCGACAATCGCTACACTCGACATGCTAGATCCGATAAGCGAACCGTCTTCCTCACTATCGCCAGCTGAGTCAGATCCAAGGATAAAGTTTGAGGTGCTCGACGTGCTGACCAGCCCTGATCTAGATGATGAGGCGTTAGTCAGTAGGTTACGAGAGCTAGGGTTTGAGCGTGTAACAGCTTCTACAGAAGAAACCAACGAGTGTGTTCTCGAACCACAGGTAACTAAAACACCGCTATCGGGTATTTTGGATAGCTGGGACGATGATGACGAGCCAGAAATAAAGCCACCGCCGCCGCCAACTGGGATCTCTCGCGTGCTCAGATCCAAGAACTACATTCCAAAACCGCAGGAACACAAAACACCGCAATTGGAAGAGAAGCTGGAGAGCAACGCACGGGTGAGCGACGGTAGCACTGCTAGGTATTACGAGTTACCTGATGGCGCGAAAGAGCTACAGGACTTGATCTCGCACAAGAACATGAACTCGCAAATGGGTGAGATATTTCGCGCTACGTATCGCTACGGCGAGTCATCCCACAGCAGTGAGCTACGCGATGCCAAGAAGATTCGCTTTTACATCGACGCTGAGATCAAGCGGCTGGGGGGTTGAATGAAAAAATTCAACATCACGCTGGAGGAGACCATACGTAGGCGCGTGCAGGTCGAGGCTAAGAACGAGGAAGAAGCTCGGTTCGCCGCAGAAGACGGTGAAGGCTACTACTTAGAGCAGCCTAAAACCGTAAAGTGTGACATTCAGCAGGTGCTTGAGGTAGAAGACAAGTGAGGGGGCTAGCCCTCCTCATCTTACTCAGTGGGTGTTCGCACACAGGCGTTTCTCAATGGAAGTACATGTCCCCAGAACACGTTAAGTGCCACGAGCATAAAGAACTGAAACTCTGCAAGCAGTACGGGCCGCATTTGCTTTGCAGTTGCATCACTAAATAAGGGGTAAAAGTGGATCTTATAACATTAGATTTTGAAACTTTTTACGATAAAGACTTTTCACTCACAAAAATGACAACCGAAGAATACATACGAGATTCTAGGTTTGAGGTGATAGGTGTAGGTGTGAAGGTTAACAATGGGCCGACAGAGTGGGCGAGCGGTACTCATGCAGAACTTGCGGAATATCTTGCAGAGTTTGATTGGTCTTCCAGTATGGTTCTGGCACATAACACTATGTTTGATGGTGCTATTCTTTCTTGGGTGTTCGGCATTGAACCTAAGGTATGGACTGATACTTTATGTATTGGACGCGCCATACATGGAGTCGAAGTCGGCGGCAGTCTCAAAGCCGTAGCTGAACGGTACGGTGTTGGGGAGAAAGGCACCGAAATACTAAACGCTCTGGGTAAGCGCCGTGAAGATTTTACCAGTGACGAGTTAGATCGTTACGGCGACTACTGCATTAATGATGTTGAACTCACCTACAAGTTGTTCAGTATCATGGCTAAGGACTTTCCCAAACAAGAACTCAAGATCATTGACTGCACATTACGCATGTTCATACATCCGCTGCTAGTTCTAGACTCGTGTTTACTGAAGACTCATTTGGAAGACATCAAGCTCCGTAAAGATAAGTTGTTACAGGATGCAGGTGTAACGGACAAGAAAGAGTTGATGAGTAACGAGAAGTTTGCAGGGTTGTTGCGCGGCAAAGGTGTAACGCCTCCTACCAAAATTAGTTTGGTCACCGGCAAAGAGGCCTACGCATTCGCTAAAGGCGATGAAGCATTCAAGAGCCTTATAGAGCATGAAGACGCAGAGGTGCAAGCACTGGTGGCTGCGCGACTGGGCAACAAAAGCACGTTGGAAGAGACACGCACTCAGCGATTCATAGACATTGCAGGTCGCGGAACTCTGCCGGTTCCAGTGAGGTACTACGCAGCGCATACAGGTAGATGGGGTGGGGATGACAAGATCAACCTACAGAACCTGCCAAGTCGTGGGCCTGACGGTAAGGTGTTAAAGAGAAGTATCGTTGCGCCTGACGGTTACATGCTGGTTGACTGTGACTCATCGCAGATTGAAGCGCGTGTGTTGGCGTGGTTCGCTGGGCAAGACGATCTGACCGAGGCATTCCGTAACAAGGAAGATGTCTACGTCAAGATGGCTGCACGGATCTACGACATACCAGAAGATCAAGTCAGTAAGCAGCAGCGGTTTGTCGGTAAGACCACAATACTTGGGGCTGGTTACGGTATGGGCGCAGTGAAGTTTCAAGCACAGCTAAAGACGTTTGGTACGGATATAGAACTAGACGAGGCTCGCCGCATCATAAGCATCTACCGTGATACCAACTGGCGTATCAGCCATGTGTGGCGTGAAGCTCAGAACATGATTGTTAATATGGAGCGCGGCGATATAGTTCAGTTTGGTAAAGAGGGTGTAGTTGAAGTTACAGAGTCCCCGGATGGAGTGCTTCTACCATCTAATCTCATAATGCGTTATGACGATCTACAAGGAGAACAAAACGAGCGGGGTGTAGAATACACTTATAGGACACGCCGAGGCCGAACGCGGATCTATGGTGGTAAGGTGATAGAGAATGTCTGCCAAGCTCTTGCTCGTTGTATTATCGGTGAGCAGATGTTGCTGATTGCTAGACGCTATCGCGCAGTGCTAACGGTGCATGACTCAGTTATTGGGTGCGTACCTATAGATGAGGCTGAAGAAGCTAAACAGTATATTGAGAAGTGTATGAAGTATGTGCCCAAGTGGGCGAAGGGACTGCCACTTGATTGCGAGAGTGGTGTAGCTAAAGCGTATGGGGATTGTGAAGCATGAAATATGTAGTTTTGTTTGTTGGTACGCCTTACATGGACGGTATGTATAAAAGTATTGAGTCTGTGTATGAGGTGTTAGAGCGTCATAGGCGTAGGTTTCCTCATCTACGAATTGAATGGGCGCAAGTGTCGCCTAATTTCGTTTTACCTGATGATGTGTTTTGGGCTGACCACAAAGAAACTTTGAGAGCCGAGAGCGTAGTATCGGCATGAGTGTAGCGCCGTGGTCATTCAGCAAGGTTAAGGCATTCCAGCAATGCCCCAAGCAGTTTTACCACGAGAAAATACTCAAGCAGTATCCGTTCAAGGAGTCTGAAGCCACGCTGTATGGAACAGCTTTTCACGAAGCTGCGGAAGAATACATACGTGACGGTGGTGAACTAGACCCACGGTTCAGTTATGCACAGGGCATGTTAGATGCACTGAATGCTAAGAAAGGTGAGAAGCTATGTGAGATCAAGATGGGTCTTACTAAAGATCTGGAAGCGTGTAGCTTCTTTGACGGTAATGTTTGGTTCCGAGGGATTGCTGACCTTGTAATTTTGAACCGCGAAGAAAACCTTGCATGGGTGATTGACTACAAGACAGGCAAGTCGGCAAGATACGCAGACAAAGGACAGCTAGAGCTAATGGCGTTAGCTACCTTTAAGCATTACCCCGAAGTAGAGACTGTTCGGGCTGGCTTATTGTTTGTAGTGAGTAACGACCTGATACGGGATCGCTATACGACTGAAGATGAAGAGAGGTTGTGGGCCAAGTGGTTGGATAACTACAACGACATGGAAACAGCTTTTGAGAATGATACGTGGAACCCTAACCCAAGCGGGCTATGTAAAGCATGGTGCCCAGTGTTGGAGTGCCCACACAACGGAAAGAACTAATGCCGTATAAGAATAAAGCAGATCGCAAGAAGCAGAAGAACCCGCCAGTGGGTAGTGCTGCACATGAAGCTCGTATGGAACGGCAACGTGCTCGTCGGGCTATGGATAAGGTGGGGCGTGATGCTAATAAGAACGGTAAGGCTGACAAACGTGAAGGGAAAGACGTTAGTCATAACAAGATGCTCAGTAAGGGGGGCAGCAACAGAGATGGCGTACGTATAGAAAGCGCCAGTAAAAACAGAAGCCGTAATGGTAAGAGGCCAAAGCGGACAAGGTAAGACCTAGGTATTTCCTACCTGTTAGCACGTTCCCGTCCGTGTGGTCGAAGGCGGGACTAACAAGGAGACCAAATGATGAACAAGTTTGTGAAAGCAATCAAAGCGCAGCAAGCGTGGCATGATAAACCAAAAGTACACAAGCCCAGACAGGGTGCATTACTACCACCCGAAAAAAGAGAGCCAATAAAAGACTCTACAATCATGCAGATTCTAAAGCTGCAAGAGCTAGGGTTGCTTGCAAAGGACGTAGCAAAAGAAGTTAGCGTGCCCGTACAAACAGTCTACAACGTCAGGCAGCGTTACATTCTTATTGACGTTAAGAACGGTACCAAGTGGTACAAGTCAGTAGGTTTATAACGCGCAATGAGAGTTATAGATAACAAAGCATTACTACTACGCCTCAAAAATCCGGGCAAAGTGACCACTGTCATACCTAAGAGTAAGGAGTTATCAGGAAACAGGGTAGTGGTTAACTGGGGCGTGGACGAAACGCACGTACTAAAAAACCTAAACATACAAGCACCGTCGCCCATTGAAGGTAAGTACAAGTGGACGGGCAAGCACACCCCGTTTGAACATCAAAAGACCACAGCAGGATTTCTTACACTGAACAAACGTGCATTCTGTTTCAACGAGCAGGGCACAGGCAAAACAGCTAGCGCAATATGGGCAGCAGACTTTTTGATGAACCAAGGTCGAATCAAACGCGCATTGGTGATATGTCCACTGTCTATCATGGACTCTGCATGGCGTGACGATCTGTTTAGTTTTGCTATGCACCGTAAAGTAGACGTGGCCTACGGTTCAGCTAAGAAGCGCACCGCTGTAATTGAAGGCGATGCTGAGTTTGTAATAATAAATTATGACGGTGTGGAGATAGTCGCCGACGCCATAGCAGAAGGTGGGTTCGATCTAATCATCGTGGACGAAGCCACACATTACAAAAACTCACAAACTAAACGCTGGAAAACACTCAACAAACTGCTCACCTCAGACATGTGGCTGTGGATGATGACTGGCACACCTGCCGCACAAAGCCCTGTAGATGCGTACGGTTTGGCTAAACTTGTTAACCCCAAGGGCGTACCGCGATTTATGGGATCGTTCCGCGACATGGTTATGTATAAAGTGACCAATTTCAAATGGGTGCCCAAGCCCGACTCGACAAAGATAGTATTTGACGCATTACAACCCGCCGTGCGGTTTACTAAAGAACAGTGCCTTGACCTTCCAGACATCATGTATACCAAACGTGAGATACCTCTGACCCGCCAACAGGAAAAATATTACAAGGAACTTAAAGACAAAATGATTATGCAAGCGGCTGGTGAAGACGTTACCGCTGCTACCGCTGCCGTGAATATGAACAAGCTCCTGCAAATTAGTTCTGGCGCTGTGTACACCGATTCTGGTGACACGGTGGAGTTTGATATCCAGCACCGATATAAGGTGTTAAGAGAAGTCATAGACGAGTCCAGCAAGAAAGTCCTCATATTTGTGCCGTTTAGACACACAATCCAGTTACTCACAGACAAGCTACGTAAAGACAAAATACCTACCGAAGTAATTAGCGGTGCAGTGAAAGCAGGGGATCGCACGCGCATATTCAAAGAGTTCCAAGAGACAGACAACCCCAGAGTGTTGGTTATTCAGCCGCAAGCCGCTGCACATGGTGTAACACTGACTGCTGCGAACACTGTAGTTTGGTGGGGGCCAACTAGCTCAGTAGAAACCTATGCTCAAGCTAATGCTCGTATCCATAGGGCGGGGCAAGACCACAAGTGTACTGTGGTTCAGTTACAAGGATCTAACGTAGAAAAGCGTGTGTACGCACTTCTTGATAACAAAATACACACTCACACAAAAATCATCGACTTATACAAGGAAATACTTGCGTAGAGCATTAGCTACCCCTATATTGTGCTTCTCGGCAATGGAAGGATGTATAACATGGCTGATGCAAAAGATGTGGGTGGCGTGCCCCTGCCAAAACTGACTAAGGCTTACCTTAATCTGAAGAAGGCGAGGGACGAGTTATCCGCAGAGTATAAAGCTGCTGACGATGCACTTGTTAGCAAGCAAGATAAAATTAAGAGCGCACTGCTCAACTACTTGAAAGAGAACGACATCAAAAGTGTCAAGACTGATGTGGGTACGTTTTACCGTACTGTTAAGCAGAAGTATTGGACTAGCGATTGGGAATCCATGCACAAGTTTATCTTAGAGCATGAAGTACCTGAGTTCTTAGACAAGCGCCTAAACCAGAAGCATGTAAGGGAGTTCCTTGAGGAAAACCCAGACCTACTTCCAAAGGGGTTAAACGTAGATGCAGAGTTTGCTCTCACAATAAGGAAAGCGTGATGGAGCAGTTAGTCCCGATTGAAGACGTTGCCAAGCACTTTAATGTGTCATTATCCACGGCCCGTAAGTGGGTGCGGGATGGCGCTGTGCCTTCTGGCACGTACGTCAAAATAGGTAAGACTCAGCGGTTTGATTTGGAAAGAGTGTCACAAGCACTTATGGCCTACAAAAGTCATTTTGAACCTACAGAGAGTGTAAAAGAGGAACTGTCTGAGGGCTTTGACCCAACATCATTTGATCCTGATGTAGATGTTTAATGCGTCGAGTCAGTATAGCGGGGAGTAGGTTTACGGGCCTAGACAATCAACCGGAGGCTGATGGGCTGATAGACGTAGTGATAGTTAATGCAGCGGAAGTATCTCGCTCTTATTACGCTAGAGACTACGATGTTAATGCCAAGCAGTTGCCAAAGTGTTGGTCGTTAAACACTCAGACACCTGCACCCGATGTGCCTGATGAACAGCGTGAAAGCGCACGTTGTATGGACTGCATGCAAAACGTGAGAGGGTCAGGCGGTGGCGGTGGCAGGGCTTGTAGGTTTCACCAGCGACTAGCAGTTGTTGAAGAGCGAGCATTGGATGTGGTTTACCAGTTACAGGTTCCTGCCTCGTCCATATTTGGTAGCGCACAAAGTAAGAGCACGATGCCTTTACAAGCGTACGCTAAATTTTTGAGTGGGCATCAAACCCCCTCATTGGCTGTGGTCACTAGGATAAGTTTTGACAGGAGCAGTCCTGTGCCAAAGCTGTTCTTCTACCCGCAGCGTCCGTTAGAAGAAGATGAGCTTGATAAAGTCAGGTTTATGGTGGATCACCCTGACACGTTAGAGGCTATGGCCTTTGATCCAAAATCAAGCGTTGTTGGTAGAGGTTCACCATTTGCGAAAACTGAAGGGTTCGATATAAACAGTCTAAGTTGAAGGAGACAAAAAACATGGCTGAAGTAAATATGTACTACACAGTGGAGAGCGTCGAGGCGCTGTACCCACGAATCAACACCACTTACAAGTTCGATAACAAGGCGAACGGTGGGAAGGGCGGTTCTGTAAGATGTGATCCGCTAGATGATGGGGCGGCATACGAGATGTCTTTTGTAATGCCTGAGGTGAAAGCTAAGGCGTTGTTTAAGGCAATGAAAGCCGCGTACGATGCGAAGAAAGAAGGTAGCTGGCCTGATAAGTTTGCACTGCCGTTTAAGAAAGACGATGACGGTAACTATATTGGCAAGGCCAAGCTGAAGGGAGCTTATGGCACGGACTTGACCAAGCCACCGCTACAGGTGGATGCGAAAAACAACGAGCTAGCGAAAGATTTTCAGCTAACCAGCGGCAGCGTTGTAAACATTGCTGTTACTTTTGTACCGTACAACATGCGCGAAAACGGGGTGAGCCTACGTCTGAACGGCGTGCAGGTAATTGACTACAAGCCAATGCAATCACGTTCACCTTTTGGTGTTGTGGATGGCTATGTGTCTCAACCCGATAACCCGTTTAGTGATACTACCAGCACCAGCGCGGAACCCGTTGCTGATGACTCGGACGACGCATTTGGCGATGAGCCAGATACTCCAGCAGTGGAGGAACCCAAGAAGGTCGTGAAGAAATCTTCTCCCGCACCCAAAGAAGATGACGATGACCTGAGTTCTGTTATTGACGGTTGGGATGACTAGCCGGTAACAGTAACTCCACTATGGCTAGGTCGCACCGAAAAGGATGTGCCGACATCCCTGCCATAGTGTCTCTCGGCATTGGGTGCAAACATGAATACAATAGAATTTTTACGGCATGTGCTGCCTTATGAGGGGGTGTATGTCTTGTTCCGAAACAGTCTGGCTCAAGGCAGACACCGGCAAGCGTACTTTCACTCGCTAGAGGATTTAGCTGAAGCTGCGGATTACTATGACAGCGAAGGGTGGGATACCTATTTCGCTGTAAGTAATTATAAGCAAGAAGGTACGCGCAAGGGGGAGGACGCTAAACAAATAAAGTCGTTCTTTCTAGATTTAGACTGTGGGCCAGACAAAGAATTTGCTTCACAAGCAGAAGCACTCCAGCAGCTACAGGCATTTTGTACTGCGCTAGATTTACCAAAACCTCTTATGGTCAACTCTGGGCGCGGCATACATGTTTACTGGGTTTTGTCTGAGCCTGTAGTAGTGGAGCAGTGG
>UEXN01000530.1_pt1 | contig 36335 bp, 19 predicted proteins | sample 1796711 | NCBI WGS metagenome assembly UEXN01 (sample SAMEA4772470, study PRJEB27181) | metagenome | reverse complement strand
ATGCATGATGCTATTGCTTTTCATGCCAAAATGGATGTCTGTGAACACCAGAGCTTTCTTAAACAAACCCATGTGTGTATTCCTATTTTTTAGCGACGTCTGGTTGTAATACTTTTGCTTCTGGTGAGTTATTAAACTGTCTTGTCCAACTTGGATTCAATCCGTTTTGTTCAAGTATATCATCACGTATGTTTTGATTCTTTTTCTCAATGTTTAACACTCTTGTAAAACTATTAGTAATAGCAGCAGTGTAGTATGCAAATGGATTTTGGCTTTTACTTTCGTCAAACTGTAGTCCAATTTGGCTCAGTTGTAGCAATGCTTGTCCACGCATCTCTTCATTGTAGGTATATCCACGCCAGTTTGATCTTGTAGCATATCGTTCACACAATTTAATAAACATGTGTGCAAGTTTGTCAGTCATCTTGCCATGTTCTTTGGAAAAGTATCCGTTTTCCATGCCACCAATCCAATGTGATTTACCAACAACATAAGGAACTTTATCTTCATCAATCATGTAGTGCCAAAATGGAGGAAAGTTAAGTTTAACATAGTTGAGATCTTGTTCAACATCACTCATCAGTTCTTGCAATCCATCATCTTCAGTATCAACATCGTCCATCTCTAACAGTTCTTCTAGTTTGGACTTTTTCTTTTCTTGTGCTTTGGTAAGTTTCTTTGGCACCATTGGAATATGATCCCAACAAATAATACGGAATACCAGTTCTTGATTGTTTAGTTTTACAGGATCAACTATCTCGCCAGTTTCTCTTTTGATTCGATCTGCTTTGTTGCGTCTTGCTTCTGCAACACTACGCTGGTTAATTTTATCTACGCTTGGCAAAATAATATCAAACTGTGCATATTCTCTTTCTAAATAAGAACAGTAAGTACTCTTGCTTTTGTGTATTTCCTTGAGTATATCTCTGTTGTTTAGATAGTTTACTTTTCTAGGTGCTTTCACCGGTGGCATACGATTCTCCTTTGCCTTAATACATTGTGTATTATACAACATTACTTATCAAAAGTCAATCATTAACTACGCACTTTTTGGTGAGCATAAATAAGACTATAGGAGATAATATGGGTTATAACATAAAAGATGCCGCCTTAATGTCAGCATATCAGAGACAGTTTCCTGGTGCTGATCTTAATAAGTTGGCCGCATTAGCAGGTATACCAAAAGAAGATGTGCCAAACTATGTGATTAACACCACTGCAACTCCAGCCAAGAACGCCGCTTTTGGTACAGTAACAAGTAGGGCATCAGAAAACACACAATCAACCGACACGGCACGTAACACTCCTGGATCAGGAACTGCATTTCAAGGCGGCGGTACTATTGCAAGTCAGGCATTTGGTATTAGACCACAAACAACTCCACCAGAACCACCAGCACCTCCGCCACCAAGACCAGTGCAAGCACAAGATAGTGATGTAGATTTTACTGATGCGTATGGTGAAGATTTTAGACAAGCAACACCGATACCAACACCGGTTGTTCAATCACAAGATGATGATGTAGATTTTACTGATGCCTATGGTGAAAGTTTTAGAGAAGTTACACCAATTCCTGCCAGCACAAGGCGTCCAGGAGTAGAACAAGCTACTGTACCTGTAGGAAGTAGAGGTACTGGAGAATTTCTTGATAATAGAAATGCGACTCCGCAACCAGATCCGTTTCCAGCACCACCGCCAGCAAGACCAGTTGAAAGTTTTGATGCACCAGTTGACGACTTCAGTGGATATCCAGTTACACAAGTAGATGACTTTGGTGGACCTAGTCGAAATATTACACAAGTAGATAGTTTTAGTGAATATTCTCCGCCGGTAACACCAGTAGATGATTTTGGTGATATACCAGCACCAGCACAGGTAGACGATTTCAGTGCTTATAGCAACAATAACTTTGGCACAGAAGACCCAGGTTTAGATGCATTTGGCCCTGGACCAACACCACCTCCGCCTGCTAACGTACAAGAGTACCAACAGTTTGATGCATTTGGTGATGTAGTAGAACCACAACCACAAGTTGATAGTTTTGATGAATACAGTGACAATGACTTTGGAATTGCAGATGAACAGGACTTTAGTGACTTTGCAACTCCAAATCAAGTAAACACATTTGGCGTAGATGACTTTGGTGATAACAATGCACTAGGACAGGTTGACGACTTTGCTGATTATGATTCACCAAGTGAAGTAAATCCTTTTGGAGTTGACGACTTTGGCGATCCAGAAGCGGCTCAGTTTGATGAATTTGGTGATCCAATACTAGCACCAGCAGATCGTGTAGAAAATGATGGAGAAAGTCTAGTTGGTGATGATCCAGTTGCTGATATAGGAGATGGTGCAGAAGGTGATGGCATAGACGGAGTTGAACAAGCGGCAATAACCGAAGCACAACAAGCGGCTATACAAGCACAAGCACTTAAACAAAAAGCACAACAACAACAAAGTGTCAGTGAAATGCGTGAAGCATCAGGTGTTAAAAATGCAGATGGTGATTGGCGTGTTAAGCTCCGATTAGCTCCGCAGGCTACGTATCTATACAAAGCACCTGAGCCGGGTATACTAGCACCTCTGGCAGTGACCGACGGAATAATATTTCCATATACGCCAACTATTGATGTACAATACAGAGCTGAATACCAAAATTATTCGCCAACACATAGTAACTATCAACATTACTTTTATAAAAATTCAAGTGTACAAACTGTGCAACTACAAGCAGACTTTACTGCTCAAGACACAATTGAAGCAGAATATCTACTAGCAGTTATACATTTTTTAAAAAGTGCAAGCAAAATGTTTTACGGACAAGATGCAGAAAGAGGTTCGCCACCACCATTGTTATATCTTACTGGATTAGGTGAATATCAATTTAACGAGGCGCCTTGTGTTGTAACAGAATTTAACTACAACCTACCTAGTGATGTCAATTATATACGTGCAAGGAGCAGGCATATTAATAGAGACGACCAATTGCAATATACAAAACCTTTAGCATCAACAGTATCCAATGGAAACTTTAGTGCGTTAAATAGATTAAAAACCGCAGTGACAAATGCGTTAAGTGGCGGACAAGGACCAACTCTAGCTCCTGGAGCAAAACCAACAAGGATTACACCTGGTAAGTTAGGATCAAAGGGTGCAACCTATGTGCCGACAAAGATGGCCATGACTATTAATATGTTACCAGTAATCAGCAGACAACAAGCGAGTCAACAGTTTAGTCTTAAAGACTACGCTAATGGTAGCTTAATTAAGAAAGGAATGTGGTAATGTATACTCCGTCAAGTTTTTTATTTGATACGCCGGTTATAAATTCGCAGTATCTTGGTGTTATGGTTGACAGGCCAATTCCTAAACTAATTGATGATCTGTCAATGACGATTAATGAAACTTATCACTTACGTCCAGACCTATTAGCATTTGACCTTTACGAAGATCCAAATCTTTGGTGGGTGTTTGCACAACGTAATCCAAATCAACTTCAGGATCCTTTGTTTGATTTTCAAACAGGAACAACAATCTATCTGCCGCAGCTACCAACATTGAAAACAGTCTTAGGTATCTAATATGTCGTCACCGGAACTACTGAATACTGCAAGACTAAGTCAACAACTTGAAATAAACAAACTTAAACCATTAGTTCGTGACCTTGGAAGTTCAGTAGCAAATGGTGCTAACTGGAATCAGATAAACAACACCTGGGATAGTTTAAACAACAGAGTAACTTCCACACGGAGTATTTTACAAAATTTAAATGGGCAGAACGAAGGTTTTAAAAACCAACCTGGGTATGTAAGTACAAAAGTTAAACTTACGTCAAATATTACAGAAACTACTGTAATGGTAGGAGATTTAAAAACTATACAAACACAAGCCTATGCTAGTCTAAATAGTCAAAGTGTCGCAGAAAACGTTGGTAAAACCTCTACTGGTTTAGAAATAACAATTGCTCAAATATCTGCAAATGAATTTGCACGTACACAATCTCCGGTACAAGGCAATGAAATCTTTGAAAACGGCGAAGTAGTTCCTGTAGTCTCTAGTCGTAGTAAGCCAACTAATGCTATAACAACACCACTACGTAGTTCTGAATCTTTTGGAAACAATAAAGGCAGTGGTGTACAGTCTACAGTCGGAGGAGATGTGCCTGTTAGGAAAAATCAGGCTATCAATGGTTCAGCGAATGCATCAACTATAGTCGCTACAGACGACGATCAAAGCATATCAGCTTCAAATAGTATAGGAACTGCAAGTCAAGATGTTGAAGGACGTGTTTCTGTTGCTGATGAGTTTAGTAAACCAATTATTGCTACGCCTAATCGATTAAGCGGTCTAGCAAGTCAAACCTATAGTTTGTCAATCTATTTAATGAACATTGACGAATATAAAAGTCTCATAGCATCCGATCAAAAGGTCTTGCCAACCAATCAACTAATTATGCAAAGCGGTGGAGCCCCATTTGGTGAACGTAATGAATTTTTTGATCTTGATTTTTACATTGAAAACTTAGAACTTGATAGTGTTATTGGTTCACAAGGCGCTGGCGGACCGCACAATGTAGTTGACTTAAAATTTGAAATCATAGAGCCTCAAGGCATAACTTTATTACCAAGATTAACTGCCGCAGTGAAAGCTCATTCTGGACCAGAAACGCAAGTTAACGCACAAAACTTTCTAATGGTTATACGTTTTTATGGATATGATGAATTTGGCAATCTTGTTAGTAATGCCTCTGCTAATGAGGGAGAAACCACAAGCGATCCGAATGCTTTGGTTGAGAAGTTTATTCCGTTTCAGTTCAATGATATCACTTATAAACTTACAGATAAAGCAGTAACTTACAGTGTGTCTGGTGTTGTACCACAAACACAGATTGGTTATTCAACTGCACGAGGCAGTATACCATTTAACTTTCAACTGAATGCTCCGGATATTAAAACTTTATTGAACGGTGATACACAGTTGCAAGAAGCTACAGCAGCTTCAAACGGAAAACCACCACCTGCAGGTAAGAAGGTACAAGGACTTGCAGGAAGAACTGTAACTGCTGGTTTGGCTCAGGCTCTAAATCAGCACCAGAAACAACTCGTTGATGCTGGTGCATATAGTATACCTGATGAATACATTATTGAAGTTGAAGAAGTAGCTGGTCTTAGTGACGCCAAGATGAAAAAACAAGGCACAGTAAATAAAGCACGTGCTCCTCTACAGAAATCTACTAATCCAAACGAGAAACTTAATCAGGACAAACAAGCACTAGATGTTGAAACAAAAAGTTTTAGTATCAGTGCAGGTACACAAATTGTTCAACTAATTGATCAAGTAATGAAAAATAGTACGTATGTTACTGCTCAGCAAACAGTGGCTTTTGACGAGATCACTGGCGCAAAGATTCAAAATCCACCAGTGAAAACTGTGCAATGGTATCGCATAACACAACGAGCAGAGCCTATAAAGTTTGACGAGAAACGTCAAGACATAGCTTATCGTATCACCTACAGAATAAGCAGATACCAAATTAACACACCAAGGTCACCATACTTTCCAGAGGCAATGTATCGTGGTGCCCATAAATTATACGAATATTGGTTTACTGGACAAAATACTGAAGTTATCAATTTTGAAATTGAAAATAATTCAAATTATATTACTTCGATTGGTAATGACGGATTGAACAATGATACCACTGGAGATGCTAGATACGTTGAGAAAAAGTTTTTTCAAAGCGGTGTAGGTACTAGTACACAAGGAGGAGCTGGTCAAAGCACGCGACCAGCAGCACAACTTGCATCGCGGTTGTACGATCCTGCAGATGTGTCCAAAAGTTTAATTGAAATTGTTGGTGACCCAGACTGGATACTACAAAGTGAACTCTTTTATAATGCATCAAATCTTGGAGCATTTGAACCAGATGGAAGTATCAATGCTAATTCAGGTGAAACACTTTATGAAGTAAGATTTAACAGAGTCTCTGATTACGATCTAGCCACAGGACTTACTCCAGTGTTTGAAAATAACCTCGAGATTAGTAGAATAACTGGCGAAAAGAACCTAGCACAAGAAGCTATTGTGTTCACATGTTTTGAAGTAACAAGTTACTTTAAAGAAGGAAAGTTTACACAAAAGCTAGAAGGTACTGTGCGTACCTTTGATGCCGCTGTTAATTCGCCTGAACAAAAAGCCAAAGAAAAAAATCAAATTGCTGACCCAGGCCTAGATGCTTTTGGACACGCTAGTCCACCAATTAAAAAAACAACTCCATCAGCAGTAAGAAAAAGCAATGTTCCTGTAGGAAGCAGAGGAAGTGGACAGTTCTTAGACAAGCGGGGAACACCAGATAATAAAGGAATTAATAGGCGGCCAGGACCAGATGTAATTACCGGAGGAGTTCCGTTGAGCAGTGGCGCAAAACCAAATACAAGTAATACGAAAAAGAGTGCAATTGTGCCACCGCAAAATTACGATGATTCGATTATGCGGAACCAAAGAATTGCAACCTTGCAGAACAATAGTACTAACTATGTAGACCCTATAATTAACAAAGCAAACCATCTGCCTACTGTAGTACCAAAACCAGGTAGCAATACAGTAAGCGACGACGCAGGCAAGGATTTGAAATTTAGTGAATCATTGTTAGCCAAAAGGAATAGATTAAGAGCCGAAAAGTCTCAACGTGCAGTAGCAAATGGAGCCAAAGTAGTTGGTGGACAAGGTGGTGGCACAAACTCATCAGCTTTTCGATAGAGGAGAATAGATGCAAAATATTCAAAGAACCACAGGACAACCTAGAAACTATAAATTAGACAAAGGCGGTATGCCAGCTGAAACTGGACCGTTTATTGGTGAAGTAATGAATAACATTGATCCAATCCGGGCTGGACGTCTTGAGGTATTCATAGAAGATTTAGCAGGTCCAGACAAAAATGTTAGTAGTCTTTGGCGCACTGTAAGTTATATCACTCCATTTTACGGCTATACACAACAGAGTGCACCAAACCCAACTGGACCTGGTACCTTTACTGGTAACAATCAAAGTTATGGATTTTGGGGTACTCCACCTGATGTTGGTACTAAGGTAATCTGTTTCTTCGCAAATGGTGACCCTAGTCAAGGTTACTATATAGGTATGCCAATTGAACCAGGAATAAATCACATGATTCCTGCCATTGGTAGTAGTAAAAAATATGTCGATGATTCAGGATCACCGTACTATACAGGCAAACCTAAGTTACCAGTTGTAGAAATAAACAATGCTAATCCTGCTATAACAGATAATCCTAGATTTTTTGATGAAACTAAACCAGTGCATAGTGTCCTTGCAGGACAACTACTTTCGCAAGGGGTAATAGCAGATCCTCTCTTAGGACCAATAAGTTCTAATAGTCAAAGAGAATCACCTAGCTCTTGCTTCGGCATCAGCACACCAGGTCGTCCTATATACTCCGGCGGACTTACAGATGCACAGTTACAGGCAAAACTTGCTAGTAGCACTTTACAAGCAAACGAAACAACAGTGATTGGGCGTAAAGGTGGGCATAGTGTTGTCATGGATGACGGTAACCAAGCCGGCGAAGACAACCTAGTGAGAATAAGAACCAGTTCTGGACATCAAATTATGATGAACGATACTGTTGCAGAATCAACAATACACATAATGCATGCTAATGGACAAAGTTGGGTAGAACTTGGTAAAGAAGGTACAATAGATGTGTACGCTTCAAACAGTCTTAACATAAGGAGTGCTGGCGAGATTAATATGCATGCTGATAGAAGTATAAACATGAATGCTGAAAACGGTACTATTAACATGCATTCCAAAGCGGCAATGACTCTTGAAAGTGCAAGCCTTTCATTGATAGGCACAAACAGTTTATTGGCATATAGTAAAAGTATGATTGGACTCAAAAGTGACGGATCTCTAATGCTTAAAAGTACGACTGGTAGTTGGGGTGCTGGTAGTAACCTTACACTCGAAGCAGGTTGTATTAAACTAAACAGTGGGTCAGCTAGTGATGTGCCAAAAGCTCAAACAATTCCAAAGAAACGTTTAGCAGATACAAAATTTGAAAACAACGTAGGGTGGGTCCCAGAACCAGCAAGTATCGAAACTATTGTAACACGAGCACCAACACATGAACCGTTTGCAGAACGTGGCACTGGAGTTAATACAACAACTAATTTAACTACTAGTTCGACTGATGTACCACTTGATGAAAAAACACAAGAAGCAGTAACAAAGGCAGAGACTACAGACATTAAAAAAATTAACTCAGGTGACTACGAAGCACAATCAGATTCAACCACTTCAGTTGGCAAGATACCACCTGAAAAAGTGACAGGTATGGTAGCACAATCAAGTAAATTAGTTACACAAGGAACAAATGAAATATCTAATACATTAGGCGTTGGCAAATTTGGTTTTAGTGCGCCTGAACTTGAAGATGCTGGATTTTTAAAGCCAGGTACTAGTGAATTTTTTCTTAAGGATTCAACTGCTGATTTGAATACTGTTTTAAGCAGTTCAAGTGTGTGGAGTGGAGCACAAGGTATCAACGGTGTAAGTGATTTTTTAAACAATGAGTCTATACAAGATATAACAAAAACAGATCTTTTTAACAAAGGACTTAGCAAATTACAAAATGCAGGAATAGTAACTGGTTTAGAAAACGAGTCTTCGTTGGCTGGATTGGTAAGTGGTGCTAGTAAATTTGGTGTGGATGCAGTAAAAAAGTGGACACAAGGCGCAGAGGATATTGGTCAGACTCTAGCAGGATCTTTTAGCACAAAGATTACAAGTGCAGATATGAATGCAGTAGTAAGAGGTGGACAATATGCAATTGATTTAGCCTCTGATAAACTTAGCAATGCCGTACAAGGATTTTCAACTGGCACTGGCGGTGTGGTAAACACTACAATCAGAAACTCAATTGATAGTGCAGTGCAGTCTGGAATAGCCAGCCAAAAAGTCACTGGATTAAGTACATAAATACAGTATGGCAACATTTATCGGATACAGCACTATAGACAAATATAAAAGTTACACAGTAACTGATTTTGATCTAATTAAACGTGACACTCTTAATGCGTTAAACATACGTCAAGGTGAAATGCCAGGCCGTCCTAATGTAGGCACAAGCATGTGGAGTCTTATATACGAACCACAAAGTGCTACAACAACTCGAGCAATCACAGAAGAAATTCAAAGAATTATTGCACAAGATCCAAGAGTTGAAATAGTTGAACTAGATGTATTTCCACAAGAAAATGGCATCCTTCTTGAGCTTGAATTACAAACTGTTCAAGGACAAGATTCTGAACTACTACGAGTCTTCTTTGATCAACAAAAACAAAGAGCAGCGTTTTCAGACGTTTAGTATAAACTACCCAGTTAATTCTTTTCATAAATACATGGTAAGGAAAATACTATGGCTAAAACTACACGACAAACTAGTATATTTGGTGTTGAAGATTGGAAAAGAATCTATCAAACCTATCGTGAAGCAGACTTTCAAAGTTACGATTTTGAAACACTGCGTAAAACTTTTATTGATTATATTCGTTTGTACTACCCAGAAAGTTTCAACGACTATATAGAGTCAAGTGAATTCATAGCACTGCTTGATGTTATGGCATTTATGGGCCAAGCAGGTAGTTTCAGAAATGATTTAAACACTAGAGAAAATTTTATAGACACTGCTGAAAGAAGAGATAGTGTCAACAGATTAGCGGAACTAGTAAGTTACACACCAAAACGAAATACCGCCGCAGAAGGATTTTTAAAAGTACAAAGTATTAGTACAACTGAAGGTGTGGTAGATTTTACTGGTGCAAATCTTTCAAATATTACAGTTAACTGGAATGATACAACAAACGCAAACTGGTTAGAACAATTTACAGTTATTGTCAACAGTACACTTACAAATAGTCAACGGTTTGGAGTACCGGGCAATACGCAAACACTTCTTGGTGTAAAAACCGATGAATACACACTTAATTTAATACAAGGGTTTTTACCAGTAATACCTTTTACTAATACAGTTAATGGTACTAGCATGGCGTTTGAAGCCGTAAGTGGAACCTCTCAAAACGAAGATTTTATATACGAACCGTCACCACAACCAAATGGTCCTTTAAATATTCTTTATCGTAACGACTATCAAGGGTATGCTAGTGCAAATACTGGATACTTTTTCTTGTTCAAGCAAGGAAGTTTGCAAGACTTAGATTTTAATTTAGGCGAGAGAATTTCTAACAGAGTAGTAAATGTTAATATTGAAGGTGTCAATAATACAGATACATGGTTATATCAACTAGATGCCGACGGCAATATACAAAACGAATGGTCAAAAGTTGATAATATCTATACTGGTGCAGTAGAAGAATTAACGCCAGAACAACGTAGGTATTATAGTATTAGTTCACGAACCAATGATCAAATTAATTTAAACTTTGGAGATGGAGTTTTCAGTGCTATTCCAGTTGGTAATTTTAGAACATATGTTCGTTCATCAAACGGGTTAGCATATATTATTAACCCAGACCAAATGCAAAACGTAACCATTAGTATTGGTTATGTAAGTAGATCAGGCAGAAACGAAACACTTAGTCTTACATGTGCATTAACTACACCAATAAGCAATGCCACCAATAGAGAAAATATCAATGACATAAAGCAACGTGCTCCTGCAAGATATTACACACAAGACAGAATGGTCAACGGTGAAGACTACAACAATTTTCCATATACACTTTATTCAACTATAATCAAGTCCAAGGCTCTTAATCGCAGCTCGATTGGTACTAGTAGATACTTGGATCTTGTAGATATCACTGGAAAATATTCAAGTACAAATGTTTTTGCATCAGATGGTATGATTTATGAAAATACCGCAGTGCCAAGTTTTACATTTACCTATATTGATCAAAATGATATTACAGACGTGATTGTAAATCAAGTTGAGCCGGTATTGTCAAGTCGTGGTATGCAAGAGTTTTATTATGAAAACTTTACTCGACCAGACCTAGCAGTATTGAATTTAGACTGGAGTCAAAGTACAACCAGCAACAACGAAACCACAGGATTTTTTAGATTTGTCGCTAGCGGAGCGCCTGCACCAGTAGGACCGCAAGCAAGTGATAACAAAAAGTATATTGCAAATGGTGGACTAGTTAAATTTACACCGCCTGCAGGACAATATTTTACTGCCACAAATAGACTAGCAGTTGGATCACCAACGTTGCCTGGAGATAAAACAGTACTATGGGCAACTGTAACTGCATTAGAACTTGACGGTACAAACTTTGGAACTGGAAACAACGCTGACGGTACTGGACCAGTTACACTAAACAATTTTATTCCAACTAATGCAGTACCAACTGAAGTTATTCCAAACTTTGTTACAGATTTGCCAACTTCAATTGAGACCACAATGCGTGAAAACATTGAACTATATAGAAACTTTGGGTTAGGTTACAATAATCTTACAGGTACTTGGTATGTGATTACATCAACTAATTTAAATTCTGCCACTACATTTAGTCTTGCATATGCACAGAATACCACAGGAACAGGCTTAGATAATTCATGGTTGGTTGCATTTGAAACTGATGGTGTAACATATACAGTTAGTTCTCGTAGTTTACAACGTTTCTGGGCTAGTGTATTAGAAACACGTTTCTTTTATGATGGAACACAAAAAGTTTATGATCCAAAAACAGGCACAGTAATAAACGATTTTATAAATGTACTAAAAACTAATAATAAACCAGATACAAGTTCTACACTTAACAGCGATGAAGTGTTAGATATCATTGATCAACCTGTTGAAACTGATGGTTTTATTGACGACTTTAAAGTAAGAATAAGTTATAAAGATTCTGACAATGATGGCATACCTGACAATCCAGATTATTTTCAAACATTGGTTGCTCCAATCGTAAACCCGAATACAAAAAGAATATACTTACAACAAACAATCGACTTTGACAACTTGGAAAGATATTTGCCACTTGCGGCTGGAGTAGTAATTGGTTCACTTGCCACTAAAGACTCAATTGAATTGGTAAAAAGTGAATATCCAGACAAACAAGTATTTTATGCATACACTGATAAGAAATTTTATCAGTTAACAGTTGCATATGATGGAGTACGAACTATTACTGAAGTTGCAGGATATCAAACATATGTTGGCAGACAAGGACTATATTTTCAGTATCGACATAACGCACCTTTAAGCAGACGTATAGATCCAGGAACAACAAATATTATTGATATTTTTCTTGTAACCCAATCCTACTATATTGCTTATCAAAACTATGCAAGAGATAGTACCGGAACTGTAGTTCAGCCTGCACAACCTACAATTGACGAACTTACTACTGCATATAGTACACTTAACAAGTACAAAATGATAAGTGATAATATTATTCTTAATAGTGTGACATTCAAACCGTTATTTGGTACAAAAGCATCTGAAGAGTTAAGAGCAACAATAAAATGTGTGAAGAATCCTCAGAGCACCGCAAGTATAAGCGAGATAAAAAGCCAGGTCGTGTCTGCAATGAATTCCTACTTTACAATTGAAAATTGGGATTTTGGAGATACTTTCTTTTTCTCTGAACTTAGTGCATATTTACATGATCAGCTAGGAAGCATTATAAGCACAGTTGTACTTGTACCAACTGATCCTCTTAAATCTTTTGGTGACCTATACGAAATACGTTCACAATCAAATGAAATTTTTGTAAATGCTGCCACAGTTAATGATATAGAAGTTATAGATGCATTAACAAGTAGTCAACTACGTACAGCATCAAATAGCGGAGTGATCTAGTATGGCGAAGCGTATACGCTCAGAAGATTTTTTACCTGAAGTTTTTCAAACACCTGCAAACAAGCAGTTGTTACGTAGTACATTAGACCAACTTACACAAAATCCTAAATTAAAACCAACAGAAGGATATATTGGTCGAAAGATTGGTCCTGGCGTAACAGCCTCTGACAATTATATCTTAGAACCAACTGCTACTCGTGCTAATTACCAATTAGAACCTGGTGTAGTTCAAGTATCTCCTGATACAGGTAAAGTCGTAGATGCAATAACCTATCCTGGAATTATTGATAGTTTGAACCTACAAGGTGCAAACACAATCAAAGATAACAGGTTATTTGATAGCGAACACTATAGTTTTGATCCTTTTGTAGATTACGACAAATATATAAATTTTAGCCAATATTATTGGGTGCCCGAAGGACCTAACAGCGTTGATGTGTTTTCTAATGCAGTTCCATTAACAGATATTTTTGATGTTGCTTATACGCAAGATGGATACACGTTTTCAGGAGAAGCAGGTGCATTACCAACTCTTACTCTTGTAAGGCAAGGACAGTATACATTTAATGTAAACGCAAGTGGACATCCATATTTTATACAAAGTGTGCCCGGCACATCAGGTACGCTACCACAACAACCAAATCAGAGTTCTCGAGATGTTCTTGGCGTAACTAACAATGGCGACGATGTAGGTACTGTAAAATTTACAGTGCCAAGTAAAACTGATCAAAACTTTTTCTTTACACTAGCAGATATTGGATCTACTGATTTAGTTGAGAGTACACTTAACTTTAATCAAATTAATAATCAGTATGTTGATGTGTTCCTTGAGGATAATCCTGATGGAATTGACGGTATCACTGATTTACAAAATCGCACATTAATTTTTGTTGGAGGACAATCTACAGGTTGGGCCAACGAAGAACCTTTTGACAGTCAAGGATTTGATGATAGTGTCTTTAGTGATACTGATCCCATAACTGGAGATGCGAATCAATTAGTACAATGGATAATAAACTTTAACTATGCAGATCCTCTTCGTCCTTTTATGGAACTTACAAAAGTACAGAGTATAGCTAATTTAAACAAAACTCAAATTGAATACGGTACAGACAATGCTGGAAAAACATGGTATAAGGATGCAACTGGAAAATTTAAACTTCAACCATTAATAACTGCAAACCTTGATACTCTATATTACCAAGACGGAAACGATGAGACTAACTTTGGTATCATACGTCTTGTTGAACAAGCAAATTCAGCAGATTTAAACATTGAAGATATAGTTGGTAAAGCATCATATACTTCACCAAATGGTGTTGTGTTCACAAATGGATTAAAAGTACAATTTATAGGCACTGTTGTTCCTTCTAGTTATGAAAATAATGAATACTATATTGAGGGCGTTGGAACTGCAATCGAATTATTACCAGTAACAGACTTTATTACGCCAGAAACTTTTACTGTGTCCACTACTGTTCCGTATGATAGTAAACCTTTTGATGAAGGAAACTTTGACGCTACTAACAACGCACCAACCTCACAGGATTATATGACAATTAATCGTGCAAGTATTGATCAGAATGCTTGGACAAGGGGAAACAGATGGTTCCATATTGGTGTATTGGAACAAACTGCAAATTATAATCAAGTTCCTTTGGTTATCAACAATGATAACAGAGCAAAACGTCCAATACTTGAATTCCGTAAAAATTTAAAACTTTTTAACTATGGAACCATTGCTACTGCACCAATTGATATAATTGATTTTACTGAAACTGATGCATTTTCAAATATAAATGGTACCATTGGTTATAGTGTTGATGGGTATAATTTTATTTCAGGGTCAAGAGTAATTTTTGCTAACGATTTAGATAGTGAAGTACGTAATAAAATCTATACTGTAAGTTTTATTAATTTTGGCGATAGCACTACACAGGTTATTGATTTGCAACCAGCAAGTCTTACAACACCTGACATACTTACTAATACCACAGTGGTAGTCACTTCGGGAACTACACAACAAGGAAAAGTCTACTGGTTCGACGGAACCACCTGGCAATCTGCACAACAAAAAACAAGTGTAAACCAACCACCACTGTTTGATATATTTGATAGTAGTGGCTATAGTTTTAGCGACACGACAGTATATCCAAGTACTACTTTTCAAGGATCAAAACTTTTTAGTTATGCAATTGGTACAGGTACAACTGATACTGTAATAGATCAACCATTAAAATATCTTTCAATTAATAATGTTGGTGACATTGTATTTGACAATAACTTGTATACTGATTCCTTTGTGTATGTCAATGGTACTGTAAGTGAAAATAAAAAGATTGACACAGGCACAGTTAGACAGTATAATAGTATAGACACATTTGATAAACTTCTTGGATGGCAAACATCTTTTGAGACTAGTGTTCAAAGACAAAGTTTTAGTTTTACCTATCAAGGTACTGCTTTGGTTTTGGATATAGAAGTAATCAATGATGCATCGAAAATTCCTGTAAAGGTGTATGTAGAAGGACAGTTTATACTTCCTACCAGCTATACATATGCAACAAATAGCGACAATGTTACTGTTATAACTTTTAATGAAAACATTGTTGGACAACCTGCAACACAACCAGTTACTGGTTCTATTGTTGAAATACAAGTACTAAGTGACAACGCCAGTAGTATCGCTTTTTACACAATACCAAGTAATCTTGAATCTAACGCAATGAATGCAAATAGTCCAAGTTTTACACTTGGTACTCTACGTACACATTACGAAAGCATTTGCGAGAACTTAGAAAACTTCCGTGGAAAGATACACGGAAATAATAATGTAAGAGATCTTGGAAACGTTGTGCCCTATGGTGATTTGGTACTGCAACACAGTTCACCATTTACCATGATGACAAATTTTATCAATGGTAGAGACTACGAATTTTTTCGTGCAATAGAGTTCAACTCTACTGAATATTCAAAAACAAAACAGAAAATTCTTGATTATGTTGGCAGCAACGACTGGGAAAATAAAACTACTGCACAAATACTTGATGAAACACTTCTTGCTATTAATGCAGGGAAAAATGATATTAGTCCTTTCTATTGGACAGATGCAATCCCTAACGGAACAACATTCCAAACGACTAGTTACACAGTTTCGCCAATTACAACTGAAGTTTTTGATACACTGTTCAGTTACGATTTAACAACTGCAAACTATAAAGGCATACTTGTTTATTATACACCTATAAGCACTGGAGTACAAACAATTCTTACCGGTGACGGGTATGAGTACACTGTTGCTACAGATGGTCCACGTATTACAATTAATACAAATCGAATAACACTAGCTGATGGTGATATTATCACAATCAATGAGTACGCAACTACCTATGGAAGTTATGTACCTGCTACTCCTAGTATGATGGGACTGTATGGTGTATATCGTCCATACGAATTTTTAGATAACACCTATGTGACGCCAACTAACGTGATTCAAGGGCATGATGGAAGTTTAACAGTTGCTTTCGAACAAGGTGATTATCGAAACGCAGTTCTCTTAGAATTTGAAAAAAGAATTTATAACAATATCAAGGTAAGTGCAGATGATCGATATGCATTACCATTACAAGCCGTTGATGTTATACCTGGGCAGTTTCGAACTACAGATTATACATCAGGTGAAGTAACGACAATACTCAATACAAGTTTTCTAACGTGGGTTGGTGAAAATAGAGTTCCATATAAAGATCAAACCTATATTGCAGATAACGAATTTACATGGAACTATAGTCAAAGTGAAAACAAATTATCTGAAAAACCCTTGCTTGGATTTTGGAGAGGCATATACTTTGACCTCTACGATACTGATTCGCCGCACACTCGCCCATGGGAAATGGTTGGGTTGACCGAAGAACCTTCCTGGTGGCAAACAACGTATGGTCCGGCACCATATACATCAGGTAATACAGTACTATGGAGCGATATGGCCAATGGTATTGTAGCATACCCAACAGGCAATGTAACAAGAAAAGAATACGTAAGACCACAATTACTCGACGCACTACCAACAGACTCTCAAGGCAATTTGCTACCGCCGATGGATTCAATAGTTGGATCTTATGACAGAAATAGTTTTGTTAAATCTTGGGTAGCAGGCGATATGGGACCAACCGAAACTGCGTGGCGCAGAAGCAGTGCATATCCTTTTGCTATACAAAGATTATTAGCGTTAACAAAACCTGCACAATATTTTAGTTTATTTGCTGATAGAGATTTATACAAGTACAATAGCGATTTTAGTCAATATTTGTATAACAATAGATTCCGTATTGATCCTGATACTATAGAAGTTTATGGCAACAATACAATTAAGAAAAGTTACATAAATTTTATAATTGATTATAATAGAGTAACAGGTTTAGATAGTACAACATTGTTAAGTGATACTTTGTCCAACATGGATGTTAGATTATGTTACAGAATGGCGGCATTTAGTGACCAAAACTATTTAAAAATATTTTCTGAAAAATCTTCTCCTAACAGTCTAAACAGCAGTCTTCTATTACCTGATGAAAGTTATGAACTATTTCTCTATAAAAATCCTAGTATATCTGAATTACAATATTCAGCAGTTACAGTTCAAAGAGTCACTGGTGGTTATGCAGTAGCAGGGTACTCAACTGCAAAGCCTTATTTTGAAATACTAGAAAGCACCAATGCTGGTACATTTAGCACAATAACAGTTGCTGGACAAACAACTCGTATAGCCGAAAGTTTTACTGAGAATGTGAGACAAGTACCGTATGGTTATGTTTTTACAAATGCAAGTGCTGTGGTTGACTTTTTAGTTAGCTATGGTGCATTACTGACTAAGAAAGGCTTAACTTTTGACACTGTAGAAAATGAATATATCATGAATTGGACACAGATGTCGTCAGAGTTTCTATACTGGGTAAACCAGAGTTGGACTGAAGGAAGTATTATAAACTTAAATCCAGCCGCTAATATCCTAAAATTAGAACAACCAAATACAGTTGTAGAAAGTTTAACAAATGAAAATATCAATGATATTATTCTAAATCAAAACTTTCTTCCAATGACAATTAAAGATTATGCAGTTGAAAGGCTAGGCAACGAATTAAAACTAATTGGATTGAATAATAATACTTTCAGTTTGCTTTTAGCAAGATTTACTGCATATGAACATATAATTGTATTTGACAATGTAAGTATATTCAACGATTTAATATATCAGCCAATCACAGGAGCAAGGCAAAATAGACTTTTAATGAATGGCAATACTGTTTTTGACTGGAATGGTACCTTAGACGCTCAAGGTTTTATACTAAACCAAGATAACATTAAAGAATGGGTGCCAAATCAATCTTATACAAAAGGACAGATAGTTCTTTACAAAAATGCATATTGGAGTGCTACCACACTACTAGCTCCAAGCGGAACATTTGTATTTGCAGACTGGATCAAGAGTGATTATGCACAAATACAAACTGGCTTGTTACCAAACCTTGCTACTAAAGCAAATGCACTACGTGAGAACTATGATATACATACTGCTAATTTAGAAAGCGATGGAACACTACTAGGATTAGGACTAATTGGTTTCCGTCCAAGACAGTACATGCAGAATCTAAACTTAGATGACATTTCACAAGCAGGATTGTATTCACAGTTTCTAGGCACAAAAGGCACATTAGGTGCAGCGGAACAATTTAAATCTGCTAACCTCGGCAAAGAAGAAGCTGAATACGAAATCAGAGAAAACTGGGCAATACAACGTGGTATCTATGGTGCTAATGCAAATAGAAGTTATTTTGAATTAAGAACGGATGAAAGCAAACTTTTATCTAATCCAAGCACAATTGCAGTAATTGATACACAAGAAGTATCAACTGCTAATCAAACTGTTTTAGTTGATGACATATGGAAACAAAGTTATAAAATTACAAACAAAAATATTTTGCCAACAGTTGGGCAGATTCCAGAGGATGTAGCATTACCAAGTGCAGGATATGTAAATTACGACGATGTAAATATTAAGGTTTTTAATTATGATGACCTAACAAATGTCCTTGCTAATCTTGATGATATTTCTTTGGGTACAAATATCTGGGTTGCAAAAGCAAACAGCTATGATTGGAACATTTATCGTACTAATTTAGTAAATGCAACGATAATTTCAGTAACTGATAATCTAAACGACACGCTAACAGTGACTTTTGATACCAGTCATGGATTGTTAGCTAATGCTAGAATAATAATAAAATTCTTTAACACACTAGTAGACGGATCTTATATAGTAAGCACAGTACCTAGCCTTAAAACCTTGACTATATCATTGAGTCTTCCAGGAGAGACAGTCTCACTTACCGGTGACGGAAGATGTTTTACGCTTGAAAGCGTACGTCTAGCTCAAGCCAGTGATGTTGCAAGTCTAAGTTTTGCAAATAATATAGCTTCAGGTAACCAAGTATGGGTTGATGATTATGGTGATGGAAACTGGGCCGTTCTTGAAAAAGTAAATCCTTTTGGAACTGCAACAGAACTTGATGCTGATCAACCTTTAGAAAATGATCTTTTTGGCACAACAGTTGAACAAGGATTACTTGGACAAGGCTTAGCAGTTGGTGCTCCAGGTCATTTAAGTGGAGCAGGTGCTGTGTACTGTTTTGGTAAATCTGATGTTAACACTTACAAACAAGTTTCAATAATGTCACCAACTGCAACTGGGTTTTCTGGTGTTGGTACAAGTTTAAGCGTTGGAAACACTGAATGGGTTGTCAGTGGTGCACCAGCTAGTGATAGTAACAAAGGTTATGCAGTAGCAATCAATCGTAATAGTAGTAATGGCCAATTCCGACAAACACAACTTTTTAATACAGGAACTGTTGATGCTGATAAGTTCGGACAAGATGTTGCAGTCAGCAACGACGAGCGTTGGTTGTACATTAGTGCTCCTGAAGATAATAGAATTTACGCCTATAATAAAACTAGTGTACAAAGCCAAACACTTAAATTTACTGGCGATGCTTCAACAAAAGATTTTATTATTACCGGAACTATTGTTGTTAGTGGTGTAAATGCTACTGCACAAACACAACTTGCAGTTACAAGAAATAATGTCTCACAAACTGATGGTGGTGATTTTACAGTACAAACTTCGGGTACAAATCAAGTTGTAAGATTTGCAACTGCACCAAATGAAAATGATACTATTGTTATTACAAGACGTCAAGGCATTACCTATCTACCAAGTGTACCAACAACAGCATTTAGTACTGCTAAACTTTTTACAGTGAACGACATATATAGTTTTTCAGTGTTTTATAATGGTGCTCTTTTGCGTCCTACATTTGATTACACCTTTGCAGGTTCCACAGTCACCTTATTATCAAGCATTAACAGCGGTACACTACTCATTGATTCAAAAGATCATTGGGACTTTGTATCTAGCATAGCAGTATCAGGCGCAAGTGCAGGTGACTTAGCAGGACAAAGTATCAGTACTACAACAGATGGTCGACAATTAGTGATTGGTGCTCCTCATGCCGAGGTTACTGTTGGTTCTGTCACTTCAACAGATGCAGGTAGCGTTCATATCTATGATAGAAGTGTTGAGCGTTTCCAGGTTACAACTGCGTCAACAACTACACAAAGTTTTACTACAACAGATACCCCAGTTGGTATGCCAACTGTAACTGTCAATGGCATTTACTTGATACCAACTGATAATGCAAATGACGCACAGTTTACAAGCAGTGGAACTACAATTACAATTGGAACTTCTACTAATCCATATACACTAAATGTTGGTGATATAGTGGAGATTGAAACAAACACCTTTAGATCGGTACAAACAGTAAATGCTACAACAGTTGGCGGAAATTATAAATTTGGAAGTGTAGTTGATGTTTGTTCAACAAATTGTAGCATATATATTTCAGAACCAAATGATAGTTTACTTGTTCCAGAGGGCGGAAGTGTTGACAGATGGATAAACCAATCAAGATTATTTGGCACAATTACAGGCACTGTAACTAATCCAGTTCTAACAGCCACTGATAGTATAAGAATAAACAATTATTATATTACATTAACAGGAACAACTGTTGATAGTCTAGTTACAGATATTACAACTGCTGATATACCAAACATTACAGCAACCAACGTAGGCGGAGCATTACAAATTACACTTGTTGATGTACAAGCAGGTGAAGCATTTATAAAACTACAAGTAGCACCTGGAGCTGGGTCTGCGTTTGCAGATCTTGGATTAAAACCAATTGTATATGCACAAACTATTGTTGCACCTATTCCAAACGATTATGGACACTTTGGAACAAGTATTAAAATTGATGATACTGCTAATACATTGGTCGTAGGTGCACCTGATTCCACTGCTAATTTGCCAACAACTTTTGATAGCAATACAACTTACTTTGATAGTAAGAGTACTTCTCTTACAGATCCATTGGATCAGTCTGGTGTAGCGTACACGTATGACTTCCTACCAAGTGCAAATGCAAGTGCAACAAATCCAGGAAAGTTTGCGTTTGGACAACAGATTTTTGATACAAGTATAATGAGCTTTGATAAGTTTGGTAGTGCAGTTGACTATTATGACGGTGTACTATTAGTTGGTGCTCCTAACGATGATTTAAATGATAGTTCAGGTGATTTTGGAAGAGTCACACAACTTGTAAATCCAAATAAAGAATCAGCATGGAAGATAAAATACAATCAGCAACCAATAGTTGATGCTTCTCTATTAAACAGTGTATTTACATATAATAAAATTAACAACGAAGTAACAACCTATCTTGACTTTATAGATCCATTACAAGGAAAAATACTAGGAGCCGCACAGGCAAACATTGACTACACAGGTGGAATTGATCCAGCGGCATACAACACTGGAGATGTGAATAATTATGGGACACAATGGACATCAAGCTATCTTGGCAAAATATGGTGGGATCTAAGCACAGTAAGATTTATTGATTATCATCAAGACACAATAGAGTACAAAGCCAGACGTTGGGGGCAACTGTTTCCAGGTTCGTCAGTTGACGTCTATCAATGGACTAAGAACACAGTTGCACCAGCAAGTTATACAGGCAACGGTACTGTATTCAATACTACAAGTTATGTAATCACCAGTGAGCTTGATAGTGCAGGAACATTTGTTACCTATTATTACTATTGGGTTAAAGGATTAACGGCGGTAAGTTCTGGTAAGACCTTGAGTGCAAGTGGAATTGCACAATACATTGAAAGTCCTCGTTCAAGTGGAGTTGCCTATAGTGCTGCCATAAGTCAAAGCACAGTAAGTTTGTATAATTGTAGAAATTTGTTTTCAGCTACTGATACAATCTTACACATAGAATTTGATAAGATTGCTAACAATGACAATGTTCACAGTGAATATGATTTAATTACTGTGGGCGATAATAAGAGCTTCTTAGGTGCTGGACTCTATAGAAAATTTTTAGATAGTTTTTGTGGCGAGGATACTCTTGGAAATCTAGTACCAGATGCAACATTGAGTATTGCAGACAAGTATGGAGTTAGTTTTCGACCTAGACAGAGTTTCTTCACAAACAGATTTCTAGCACTTGAAAATTACATAAAACGTGCAAATGCAATAATGAAACTATATCCTATATCTGATAGCAAAAGTTTAAAGTTATTGAACAGCCAAGAGCCTGAGCCAACTTCAGCAAGTGGAGAATGGGACAAGCGTGTCTTAACGTATGCTGAGCTTACCTATCAAGACTTGAAACTGGTAACGGTCGGTTACAAATATCTTGTTGCTAGTGATAGTACACAAGAAGGATTATGGACAATCTATACAGTCCAAGCAGATCAAACACTAATGTTATCAAGAGTACAAAACTATGATACAAGACTCTATTGGAGTTATATTGATTGGAACGGAACAAATGCTGATTTTACCACTTATAGTAGTGTAAATGAAAGTTCATATGATGTAAAAGTTTATAGTGATCTATTAGCCTTACCAAATGTAAAAAATGGTGAATGGGCAACTGTGGAAGCAAACAGTTTTGGCAAGCAAGAAGTTTATCAGTATAGTGCATCTACTACAGAATGGACAAGAGTATTTCTTCAAGATGGTACAATAGCAATTGATAGCACAGTCTACAATTATGCAGATGGAAATTTTGGATTTGATGTTGAAGTATTTGATGCACAACGTTTTGATCAAGCACCAAATATTGAAACCCGTCAAATACTTAAAGCTCTGAACGAAGAAATTTTTACCACTGATCTACAAAAATTCAGAAATGAATTGCTGATACTGACGTTTGAATTTATTATGACTGAACAAGCTGCTCCAGATTGGTTGTTCAAAACAAGTCTTATTGATGTAAATCATAAAATACGTGACCTAATAGAATATCCAATTTTTAGAAGAGACAATCAGGATTTTGTAAGTCAATACATACAAGAAGTCAAACCATATCATGTACAGGTAAGAGAATTTAATTTACGCTATGAAGGCGAGGATACCTATAACGGTAGTATTACAGACTTTGATCTTCCAGCATACTATGATAGTCTACGTGGGCAATTTGTTTCTCCAATACTTGACGATAGCGAAAATCCTAAATCGCAAAGTGCATTGCCAAGCACAAGTGTTGTGTGGCAAACGTTTCCTTGGAGTCAGTGGTTTAACAATTATAAATTACAAATTAAAAGTGTAACAGTTACCAATGGCGGTTCAGGGTACACAGTGCCACCGCAAGTTACTGTCACCGGCGATGCAACAACACAAGCAACAATGACTGCAACCGTCAATACTGCTGGTGTGCTAGTAAGAGTAAACTTAATCACACAAGGAAGTGGATATATGACCACTCCAACAATCAGTATTACAGGTGGCAATGGTACAGGAGCAACTGCAATAGCTGTTCTAGAACCGCAACAGGTGCGTGATTTTACAACAACTATAGCATACGACAGAATTACATATACTAGTAAGGTAGTGGATTGGACTGCGGATACGTTTTATACCGCAGGACAATTAATTAGATTTCCGGTTCCAACTGTTGGTGTGGTTTCAGCAACGCTACCTGAAGTATACAGTGCTGACACAAATTTAACAAGTGGTGCAACATTTGACCCTGAAGGTTATACAAAAGTTAATCAAAGTACTCTTGATGGTGCTGACCGAACAATTGGCCTATACACTCCTGAACCAAACGAGCCAGGAAGAGAACTTGCTCAAGTAATGAGCGGAATAGACTATCCTGGTGTACAAGTACAAGGTCCAGATTTCAATCAAAATACCGGATATGATGTTGGCAACTTTGATATCAATCCATTTGATAATATTGATTTTGGCCCAGAAGGATTGCCAACTTATGATCCAGGAATATTAGATGTAATATATGAAAGTGCATTTTCCGACACCTACTTAGGCACAAGGTCAACAGACATCAACGTTGAAGGCGGAGAATTTATAGACCTATATAGTTCGCATGCTCCTGAAGAATTAATTCCAGGCAGTGAATTTGACACACTTGATCTAAAAGTATACACACGCCCTGGAAGTGATTGGAGCAGTGACGGACACGGATTTGATATTGCTACTACAACAATTGAGTTCATTGGTGCTGGCACAACAATAGATTTTACAAACACAATACTACATCCAGTTGGTATTGAAATTGTCGATTTTACTACAGGACAAGCCATAGTAAACACTGCGTATACAATTGATTGGGTTAGCAAAATTGTAACTCTCGGAGCAACAATGCCTAGTGCAGTTGGGAATACAATTGGAGTTAAGGTTTTTGGATTAGGTGGAGGTTCGCAACTTTATAAAGAAAGTTTTGCTGGTACAGAAATTGCATCTAACACACAAACCATTCCTGTTACATTTAGTGAAATCAATGAAATGGTTATTTTTAATAATGGTGTTGTTACAACAGATTACACTTATGCGGCTAGCGGCAGTTTTTTTACTAAAGTAACATTTGGTTCAACAATTCCGAGTACTGCATGGATAACAATAGTTGCTTTAGGAACAACAACACCAACACAGTATAGTTGGAGTACCCCTCTAGTACAATATATGACATATGATGGATCGAGTCTACTCGATCCTCTGACAAATAGTTTGCAAGGTACAAACATTGCTAACCTGGTTGTTAATCGCGAAGGACTAAGATTACGTCCGCCAGAAGGTATTGAATACACAGGTGATGGATCGAGTGCAGGGCCATATTATATAAGCACAACTGGCATAAGCAATCAGGCTCTTGTATCTGATAACGATATGCTAGTATATGTTGATAATGTAAAACAAAACCTCGCAGTTGATTATAACCTAAGTGCATGGGATGGATCAAGCGATAGATACATTGAATTTACTGTAGGTAGTATGCCTCCTGCTAATAGCGATATTAAGATTTTCACAACAACTGAAGCAGATTATATTGTTATGGGAGATCAAATTGAACTTCGTGTTGGTGCGGTTGCCAATGCAGTTTTTGGAGTGTTTACCTACAACGATACTGCTCAGCAGAATATATTAACAAAAGTATTTGTTGGTCCAACAACCAGTGGTGTTACAACTGGAGACGCATATGATGAGGTACCATACGATAGTGCGGAGTTCGATAAAACAATTGGAACAACTATTGATACAAATGACTTTAATCTCGGTAGACTTATAACAAGTCCAGAAAGACTGATTGTAACACTTAACGGAGTGTACATACAACAAACAGAATATAATTTAAGTACTTCTACAAACAACATTACAACATTAACTTTAGACAGAAATACAATAAATGCGTCTGATGTTTTAGCAGTTACAATGTTTACTAACACAATAGTTCCTAATAGTTTAAACTTCCGAATATTTCAAGACATGTTAGGAAATCAAAAATTACTAAGGCTGAATTCAAATAATACAACAGAATTATTACAAGATATAACTGCTGATGCAGATACAATCTACTTTAAAGATGTAACAAAGCTCAGTGAACCAAATCTATCTGCTAACCTGTTTGGCCAAGTAATGGTGGGTGCAGAAAGAATTACATATAGAACAAGAGATACCGGTAGTAATTCAATTAGTGGATTACGTAGGGGTGTTGCTGGAACAAGTGCAATGTCACATGTGATTTCTACACAGGCAAGTGACGTTGGTCCAGGCGAGCAGTTGCCAAATACATATCAGCAAAAAACAACAACTGATAAAACAAATGTTGGTGATGGTACAACTACTAGATTTACAACAAGTATAATAGTACCAACTGGCTTAGACAGTACAGAACTTGCTGAATCAATCACAGTCACAGTTGCTGGTACAGTGCTTGTGCCAGACACAGATTACACAATCACTGCAACAGATAGTGCGTTTACAGAAGTAACACTTACAACACCACCACTTGCAAATGTGGAAGTTTGGTTCAGTCAAGTAACTGCTAAAGTAATGTATGCACAAGGCAGTGGTACTGCAAGTAACGGCATTGCATTACAAGACCAAACTACCCCGGCAGTAAAATTCTTAAAGAGTTAAAACCCAGGTTAAGTAATAAGGTAAATACAGTATGGAACAAAAAACAAACAATGAGGCCATAGTGGATCAAGAAGAAGAAAAACGTCCAAATGAAGCTGGACAACTTGCTATAAGTGGGCACATAAAAATCTTTGATCCAAACACTGAAGAAGTGATTGTTGATAAAAGAAACGCTATCCATTATGAAAATATCAGTGAAGCATTGGCAAACAGCTTGGCTAATAAAACGATCGGGCAAATTTATGAAATGGCATTTGGTAACGGCGGTAGCAGTGTAGACCCTACAGGTGTTATTACATACTTGCCACCAAACACAACTGGACAGAATGCTAACTTGTACAATCCAACCTACTCAAAGGTAGTAGACGACAATAGCTCAGCAAATACTGATACGAGCAGAAATAATTTAACGGTCACTCATTCAACAGGTAAAGTTTATACTGATATACTTGTAAGTTGTTTATTAGATTATGGCGAGCCATCAGGACAACAAGCATTTGATAATTCAACAGACTTTAACGGTGATTATGTATTTGATGAACTAGGATTAAAAACTTGGAACGGAAGTGCAACTGACCTCAGACTGATAACGCATGTTATCTTTCACCCTGTTCAAAAATCATTGAACAGACAAATACAAATTGATTATACAGTTCGTATACAAACATTAACTAATCTTAGTGCAACATAAATACACTTAGAAAACGGAGTAAAACAAAATGTCATATACCATTAACCTAACAGATGGTACAATTTTTGCAGTAGTTGCGGATGGTACTATCAACAATGATTCGAGCCAAACGCTAGTTGGAAAAAACTACGCTGGTTACGGTGAGTTCTTAGATGAGAACTTCATTCGTTTGCTTGAAAATGCCGCAAACACATCTGCACCGGGTGCACCATTAACAGGTCAACTTTGGTACGATAAAACAAATAACGTGATGAAAGTGTACAACGGAACAACTTTTAAAGTTATTTCTGCAGCGACTGCATCCACTAGCCAACCAACTTCAAATATAGCTGGTGACTTATGGTTTGATACAACAAACGACCAACTTAAAGTTTATAATGGATCCAGTTTTATTACTATTGGTCCTGCTTTTACATCAGGTGAAGGAACATCAGGTGCTATTGTAACAACTATCACAGATAACGCGGCAAGTGATCACGTTGTTGTACAGATGTTTGTAAACAATACTATTGTAAGCATATTCTCAAAAGATGCAACTTTTACTCCGGCATCTGCAATTTCAGGATTTGCTACAATTGGTCCAGGTTTGAACATGAGTACAACTGTATCAAACGCAGTGTTTAACGGAACCGCAACAAACGCTGATACACTTGATACATTAAACTCAACATCATTTATGAGATCAGATGCCGCCACAAGTAACAATACCAGCATAAGCGTACTTGCTGATACAGGTTTATATGTAGGCGCAGACAGTGACGGAAGAATGTTTGTTTCAGGATCAGATGTAACTATAGCCAACCAAACATCTGATGGTGATACAATTTTAACTGTAAACGATGGTGGTGTAACAACTACCTGTATACAGATTGACGGTGCAACTGCAACTGTAGGCGTAAGAGACATAACAAACCTACAAGCAGACGGTGTAGGAAACATTGGTACCGCTAGTTTAGCATTTAACACAGTACATGCTAAGGCAACATCAGCACAATATGCTGATATGGCTGAGCGTTTTCATGCAGATGCAGAATATGCTCCAGGAACAATAGTTGAACTAGGCGGTGTGAACGAGATTACACTTTGCGTTGAGGAATTAAGTGCCAAAGTATTTGGTGTTGTATCAACACAACCAGCATACTTGATGAACGGCAATGCAGGATCAAATGCTACACATCCACCAATTGCAATGAGTGGAAGAGTACCTGTAAACGTAATGGGATTTGTTACAAAAGGTGACAGACTTGTAAGTGCCGGAAACGGAACTGCAAGAGCCGCAAACTTAGATGAGATTACAAGTTTCAATGTAATTGGACGTGCTCTAGAAAGCAAAACAGACGAGGGTTTTGGTAGCATAGAAGCGATTGTGAAGATCGTCTAAGTAAAATAAATATGACTATAAAATAACCAGCTATGGTAAAAGTACACGACGTGGGCAACTAAGGTGTAAAAACTGACTCGAAAGGGAACGCCGTAAACTATAGCGTAGAAATACTAATACAAAGGAAAAGTAAAAGAAATGACATATTCAGCAGGCAACACCATTGTAGACGATGACTACAATATTTTCGCTACAGGTAACGCAGCCGGCTCTGGCGACAACTCCGTAAACAATATAAACTCAATATGGGGTTCGGGCACAGGCGATAAAGGCTACGGGCAAACATCTACATTACCAGCAGTAGCCGCTGGAGCAACAGTTACAGCTACAAGTTGGGCAAACCTAGTTGCTAGAAATGCTTCATTAGCATCACATCAAGGAACAACAATTACAGGAATTTCAGCACCATCAGCAGGTGACACTATTGCGGCTTATGCGGCATTAAGTGCAAACATTACCGCAGTTAACACAAACAGAAACAATGCAGCCGCAGAAGGAAGTGACGCATCTGTAACAACAAGTTCAACATCAGGTTGGAACACTAGTTCAACAGTATCAAAAACAATTACTTTTGCCAGTGCTAACGCCGCTAGATACTTTTTTAATGCAGGAGGACAAATACGTTTGTCATGGAGTAGAACAGGTGGTACTACAAGTACACAGAATACCACATGGTCTGACTTGTTAACTGCCGCTGGTACATTGGTACTTACAGGTGCAGCCGCAAGTAAAACCATAAACAGTGTTGCGTACACAGGATTAACAAAGATTGGTGGGTCAGGCACACCAACTACGCTCACAACAACCGAAGGTTACTATGCACTGAATGCAACACCAAGTTTAAACTTTAAACAGGTACCATCAGGCACATATGGTGCTAACGAAATTGAAGTTTCATATAGCGTGTCAGGTGCAGTGTTAACAATTTACACAGACTTATCAGATGACTATACTCCGCCAGATCCAGCATCACCAGACAACGTTGACGGAACATTATCACAAATTACTACTGTACGTCCACCAAGCACATCAAATATTTCAGACACTTGGGGAACAATTACACAAAACACACCAAGTTGGTCACAGTCATAATAATATAACAAATACTACAAACCCTGGTTTTTATTAACTAGGGTTTTTTTATGACTAAGTACAATATGAACACAGAATCCTTGAGACAAAGAATCCGTACAAGATTTGACCATAAACAGGCAAGGCTTGTGTTGAAAGAAACCTATCAAGCAAAAATGATTTTTGCTTTTAACGGTGGTATGTGGCGTGCTGGCCCAGATATATTAAACATATGTAAACTATGTGACGGTGAAGCAGTATTACAAGATATCTATGATACGCCCGTGAAAGTAGACACAGAACTTTTGTATAATCATGCAATGCAACTATGGCAAGAACAAATGAACGCTTGGCTAGATGAATACGAAGCAGTGTCTAAAAACAGATGACCACTGGTGCTTTACTATTTGCATTTGATAGCGAAGTAAAATATACATTACTCGCAAATGAATGTGCAAAAAGAATTAAAAGGTATCTCAATATTCCAGTTAGCCTTGTAACTGATATTAAACTAGACACAGATTTATACGACCAACAAGTAATTGTTGAGAAACCAACTAATAAAAATCGTCACCAATCACGAATATGGTATAATGGCAGACGTAGTCATGCATTTGATTATACACCATATCAAAGAACTATAATACTAGATACCGATTATATGTTGAATAGTAGTAATTTATTAACTTGTATTAACTCTACCCAGTCTTTTTTTGCACATAAAACTGTTCAACCTGTGTTTAAGAATAAACATATTGAAAAATTTGGTATGAAAAATACTCACATGTGGTGGGCTACTGTTGTTGTTTTTGACAAAAGTACATTTAGCAATGATGTATTTGACTGTTGGAAAATGGTTGAGCAAAATTACTACCATTATGCAAATATATTTGAATTTGACGTAAGACAGTTTCGTAACGATTTTGCTTTGAGTATTGCATTACTCATATGCAATGGTACAGGCACTGAACAATGTGATATACCTTGGCCATTATTTAATGTTGATCCAAAAATCAAAGTTGCATATGACGGAAAATGGTGGTTAGAACACACTACCAGACGTTTATGTATTGAACACAACGACCTGCATATTATGGGCAAAGAATATCTGGAGAAGCTCTATGCCGTATGAAGCAGGTAGAGGGTACTTAATAGTTGGTAGTAAAGATTATATTGCATGTGCTGAAACACTAGCAAAAAGTCTGCGTTATTGGCATCCAGATGTAAAAATATGTTTACTCACTGATGTTGAATACAACAATCCATTATTTGATTATGTCAAACAGTTTCCTTATGGTAATACAGGTGGATGGACAACTGATTGGCAAGTTTTTCATGCTAGTCCGTTTCACGAAACTGTAAAGTTAGAAGCAGATATGATTGTAAGCGGTCCGGTGGATCATTGGTGGAACTTGTATAGAACAAAGCCAGTTTGGATCTCGACTGGTTGTAGAGACTTTCATAATATTCCTAGCAAAGTAAGAAAGTACAGAAAGATATTTGATAAAAATAAATTAACAGATGTTTATAATGCTATTACGTATTGGCGTATGAGTATTGAAGCAAAACAGTTTTTTACTGAAGTACAAAAAACGTTTGAAAACTGGGACAGTGCAAAAGATACAATACAAGGTGGACACGATGAGGCAGCTAACACTGATCTAATCTATGCTTTATGCGAAGATAATTATTGTACACCTGGTTATGGCCCACAGATTGTCCATATGAAATCAGCAATACTTGGAACTACTGCAGAAGATTGGAACAAGGAACTGATCTGGGAAATTGTCAATGGTGTGATACGTATAAATGGGCATAATCAATATGGGTTTGTGCATTATCATCAAAAATATCTTGCAACAGAACTAGGGAATTGCTATGACTGAGACAGTAGACTTTTTCAAAATCTTTGAAGAGCATGTAAAACCAGTAAAACAGGTTGACAAAAAATATAAATTATACTATAATAAACAAACAGGTAAGGCCTTACAATATTCAACTGAGGATCTAGACGGTGATTATATTGAGATTACCAAACAACAGTATGCTGAAAGTCGTTACGATAGTATTGTACTAAATGGTAAGTTAACAAGCATTGTAGAGGCAGTTCGATGGCGAAAGTTAGTTCCTGGAAATGAAGGAGTTGCTTGTGCAGTTGACAATGTCATGATTGTCGATACAAATAGTTCAGTAAAATGGAAAGTTAAAACCTATTATGCTGATTAAACAGATTGGAAAAACAATGAAACACCTAATTATACTGGTGTTACTGCTTACCGCATTTAACACACACGCTCAAGAAATACCAAAACCAGAATCAAAGCCAGACAGAACACAGCTACTGTTAAACATGCAGGTACCATGCAGTGAACAAGGCATTGACTACCTTTCAGATATAGTAAACAAGCATGGCGAACAAGAGTTTGCAAGTGGAGTATTCAAAATCAAGCCATTGATGAAACCAGATATGGTCACTGTTGATTTGCTTATGTATGTGAATCCTAAAACCAGTACATTTACAATTTTCAGTTATCAAAAAGTTGGTGAATATAATGTTGCATGTGTAATTGCTGGTGGTACAGATTTTACACCATTCTCAGGAGAGTATAGAAAGAATGATTGATGTTGCTGATTTAGATTGCATATATTTGAGCTATGACGAGCCCAAGAAAGAAGAATTCTGGGTAAAGATACGCAACATGGTGCCATGGGCTAAACGTGTAGATGGAGTACATGGATCAGATGCGGCACACAAAGCGGCTGCTGACGCAAGCGATACAGAACGTTTTATACTAATTGATGGCGATAACTTGCCACAAGAAAGTTTTTTCAACGAAACGATCGAATACAAAACAGATCAGTACGAACAAGCAGTGTACAGATGGCGTGCCCGCAACGATATAAACGGACTTATGTATGGCAACGGAGGTATAAGTTCATGGACTAAAACATTTGTACAAAACATGCGTACACACGAAGCATCAGAAGGTGCAGATGAAACTGATGTGGAGTTTTGCTTTGATGACCTATACTGGCCAATGTACAACTGCTATTCAACTACCTATCCTGGAGAAAGTGCAAAACATGCTTTCCGTGCAGGCTTTAGAGAAGGCGTAAAGATGTGCCTTGATAAAGGTACCAAGCCCAGTGCAAGTGCGTTTAAGGAAAGTGTACATAATAGAAACTTAGATCATTTAACCATATGGCACAATATAGGTGCAGATACAGAACACGGACTATGGGCTATTGCAGGATCAAGACTTGGAACATATAAAACAATGTTGCAGAAGGATTGGAACTATAAAGACGTACAGGACTTTGCAAAGTTGGATGCTATCTGGGAAGATGTAAAACACTTAGCACCTGGTGAATTAGTAAGCATAAAAGCTGATGATCTTGCTAGACAACTTTCTTTACCCATGAATATCCTTACACCTGTACAAAGTAAATTTTTTAAACATCATTATCGTAGCAACTGGCACAATAAATCTATTATGACTCGCGAAATTGATGTGATTAGGAGTCAAGAAGGTTGGTAGCTCAAAACAAAGGCGATGGCGTTGATGAGAACTTTAAAAGCGACTTCTTATCTGACGCAGAACGTGCCCAACAGAAGTTAGACACAGTAAGCCCAAGTTTCTGTTTGGCTAAATGGAAGCAACTTAGTTTACATTTGACAACTGGTATGAACAACAGTTGTTATCATCCACCACTTCATAGTGCAGATGCAGAATTAATCAAAGTCAATCCTAGTGCATTACACAATACAGAACACAAAAAGCAACAACGCAAATTGATGTTAGAAGGCACACGACCACCTGAGTGTAGTTATTGTTGGGCAATGGAAGACAATGGCAAATTAAGTGATAGACACTTTCGTTCAGGCGAGCCTTGGGCAATTAAGGACTTTGAAACAATTAAAAATTCTCCTTGGGATCAAGATATTACGCCTAGTTATGTTGAAGTAGATTTCAACAGTGCATGTAACCTTAGTTGTAGTTACTGTTCACCGCAGTATAGTTCAACGTGGATGGCTGAAACAGAAAAACATGGTGCATGGCCAACGTCAACACCGCACAATGATCCAGCACACTTTACAGGCAAAAGACGTCCTATACCAGCAAGAGAACACAATCCTTATGTGGAAGCATTTTGGAAATGGTGGCCTACACTGTATCCTGAGCTTGAGCATTTTAGAATGACTGGTGGTGAACCAATGATGGATAAGAATACATACCGTGTATTTGATTATGTATTAATGAATCCAAGTTCAAAACTACACCTAAGCACAACTTCAAACTTCAGTGTTGAAGAAAAACTATGGCAACGCTACAAAGGTTATGTTACTATGCTATGTGAAGTTCCTGATCGTGTTGAACACTTTATGCAGTATGTAAGCCTGGACGGTATGTTTGAACCAGCAGAATACATGCGACACGGATTGAACTTCAACCTATTATGGGACAGAGTAAATCAGTTTCTAAACGACATACCGGAACGTAATAGTATAACTTTTATTATAACAATGAATAACCTAAGCATTACCAGTTTGCAACAGTTATTTGTGGCTATCCTTGGACTAAGACAAATATACAGTAACACCTATCAAAGAGTTTGGTTTGATACTCCTGTACTGCGTACACCTACTTGGCAGAGTCTACAACTGTTACCAGAAAGTTATGTACATGAACTTGAAGTGATAAAAGACTGGATGCAAGAAAATTTAGAATCTGAACAAACACGTTTTAAAGGATTTAAAGATTATGAAGTAGCAAGACTAGACAGAGACATTGCATGGATGCGTGATGGACAAAAACTAGATCCTGAATATATCAATAAAAACAAAGCAGACTTCTACAGGTTCTTTAACGAACATGATAGACGTAGAGGCACAGACTTCTTAAAAACATTTCCTAAAATGAGCACATGGTGGGAAGAGTGCAAATATCGTGCTAGTATTTAGATCTGTATAATTATACATATGCCCAAACAACCAAATGAAACTGACCTAAATTATAAACAACGAGTGCTTGATCCACTTAGTTCAAGTATGTGTGGAGCCAAATGGTACAATGCTACTATATGGTTAGGCAGTGGCATGACCACCAGTTGCCATCATCCTCTACCTCATAAAGTAAGTGTGGAAGATGTGATTGCCAATCCAAAAGCACTGCACAATACACCACAGAAAAAAGAAGAACGACGACAAATGCAATGCGGCGAGCGTCCAGAAGGTTGTGAATACTGTTGGAAAGTTGAAGACATAGGCCGAGACAACATCAGCGACAGAGTATATAAAAGTGTAATTTACAAAGACAAAGACCTGCATGTTGCACATGAAAGAGATTGGCAAACGGATGTTAACTTAAAGACACTCGAAATTGCTTTTGATAGAACTTGTCAACTAGCATGTAGTTATTGCAATCCTGCTTTCTCAACCACATGGGTAAAAGACATTAAGAAAAATGGTGCATATGAAGGTTTGATCAGCGATGGAAGAAATCATTTTACACATCCACATGACAGCTCGCAACTGTATAGATTCAACGAAACAAACCCTTATATCGAAGCATTTTTTAAATGGTGGGAATCAGACTTGCACCACACACTTGACGAATTACGCATTACTGGCGGTGAACCAATGATGAGTGGTCACTTGTGGAAACTGTTAGATTGGTTCAAAGCGAACAAAGGTGCTAGTAAAACACGTATTGCTATTAACAGTAATCTACAATGCAGTATTGAGGATATAACAAAACTACTCGACAGAGCTGACAGTGCTCCGTTGGATATATACACATCAAACGAAAGTCTAGTTCATCAATCTGAATATATACGCGATGGATTGGATTGGCCTACATGGTCACGAAATATGCACCTGCTAGCCGCTAGTGGAAAGTTACGTGGTTTGCATAATATGTGTACCATAAATGCATTATGTTTGGAAACACTACCAGAGTTCCTAACATATCTACTACACTTTAAACAAATGTATGGCAGAGATTACCCTAGTTTTACACTTAATATTTTGCGTTTTCCAAGTTTTCAAAGTGCATTGGCATTGCCTGATAAGATCCGTTCTGCACATAAAGACAGATTGCAAAAATGGTTTGATAAAAATGTAGACAATGAATTTTTACATGAACATGAACTTAATCAAACACAACGTTTGTTAGATTACTTAGATGTTGTTAAAACGCCACACAGTGAAGCATTTGAAACACCAAAACTACACAACGACTTTGTAAAATTTTACACACAGTATGATATTAGACGTAATAAAAATTTTAATAAAGCATTTCCAAGCATGAAAGAATGGTTCAATGAGTTACAACTATAACAGTAGCGATCCAATAAAAATAAAACTCAGTGACTTAGAAGAACGAGAGCGTAACCTGTTAAGCGAAAGCAAAACATTTTGTATGTATCCATGGATACATCTACACGCATATCCAACAGGCGAAGCATATCCATGTTGCCATGCTGAAATGGGCGTAGGACAGGTAGGCAACTGTAAAACAAATACCATGTCTGAAATATGGAATAGTGCAGAACAAAAGCAACTGCGTAAAGACATGCTAACTGAAACAGAAAATTCAGCATGTGGACGTTGTTATGAACAGGAGAAGTCAGGATTCTTCTCAGGAAGACAAAGTGCAAACAAGCATCATGGACACCATATACATAGAACACAAGACACCGCAGAGGATGGCGAATACAAAGACTTTGCGATGACCTATTGGGACATACGTTTCTCAAACTTGTGTAATCTTA
>UEXN01000495.1_pt1 | contig 37517 bp, 41 predicted proteins | sample 1796711 | NCBI WGS metagenome assembly UEXN01 (sample SAMEA4772470, study PRJEB27181) | metagenome | reverse complement strand
AATCGTTGTTATGGGTATGCCAGTAGTGGTCATAGTATTCATAGACAACATAGTACGAGGGGTATACGATGTGATACTCTTCGTACTCATAGTGCGGGTTGTGAGATTTAGTAGTGGGGTGGGCAAAGGCACATCCTGACAGGAGTGCGAGAAATAAAGATAGGGTGATGATTCTTTTCATGATTAAAACCTCCGTTCCTTTATTAGACGAAGACTATGTTCATTTATTCATCTTTTTCTTCGTAAAAGTCTTCGGCTTTGCCTAGACGCTTGTCGAACTTCTGAATGACTTCTTCGTCCATAACATCGTAGACACGCTGTTTAAACACTGGGTCAGTCATCTTCTCATCCCACTTGGATGGCTGGAACTTCACAACTTTACCGTCGCCCATCTCCAAGGAATACCAAGCACCAGCACTACTCATGTAGTTTGAGCCCTTGATAGCCTCGAACAAACTTTGATCATCTTGGACGCCGATGTCGTCGGTACCCCATAGAATCTTGAAGTTACATTGCCGACCTTGTGTTCCGAACCTGCTCTTCTCCAACTTGACCTTGACCTCAGACCCAATACGGAAACCGCTGTCGTCAGTAATGAATGATGCCTTAGCCTTTCTACCCGTAAGCCAGACACGCAAAGAATATGCGTAGATCATAGCTTTACCGCCGGGGGTGACATAGGGGGTAGTCATCGCCTCGCTTGGGCTTCTGGTGATGTTGCTCTTCAGTTGATTGAGCACCAAGAATGTTGATTGGCTGTTAGCAATCGGCACAGTCAACTTGGACATACCCTTAGCCAAGATCCTTGCCTTTACTGCCATGGAAGACTGTGGATTAAAGTCTCCTTCCACATCGGAAATAGCAGGTGTAAGAGCAAGAGAATCCCAAATGAAAAGCATACGATTTTCATTGTTAGCCAAAAGGTCCTCGATAGTTTCAAGCACAAACTCAACAGACTGAGCTTGAACATATAATAAAGTGCCAACATCGCATCCTGCCTTTTCCAAAAACGCAGGGTCAATAGCTGACTCAGAGTCGAAATAGATAACATCAATTCCTTTTTTCTGTGCGTTTGCTGCGACTTGCGCTGCCATATATGACTTGCCTGTTGCTTCAAGACCTGCGATCTCCGTTACTTTGCCAACCGGGATACCAGCTAACTTTCCTTTGCATATAATAGAATCTAGCCACCTAGACCCTGTTGGAATCCAATCATTAACCTCAGTTGGATTCTCTTCGTTGAGGTTGTGTGCTACGGTCATCCCTGCGCGTTTGTTGATTAACTTACGCATATCAGCCATAGACAATTTGCCGGCTGCTTTAGCCATAATGTCTCCTTAAAAAGAAGGGGGGCGTGAGCCCCCCATGGTTACAACAACTCGTTAAGAGCAGCCTGAACATCGTTAGAGGGCTTCTTGTACTTACTAGTTTCTTCAGAATTTGCTTCCGCATCCAAATCAGAATTCATTGCTTCGTCCAAGATACTAGCAACTTCCTCAGTGGTTTTGCGCTCAAACAGAGTGTCAAAATCAGGAACATTGCTAATTAACTCTTGACAATCTGCATCTTCATCTTCACAAAGAGGTGACGACTTACGGCGGGGTGTCAAAGAGGTTTTTGGGTAGAGCATCCCCGGATCTTTAGCATACTTAAGCATAAGATCAACACCTTCTTCGGCATCTGTAATGTCACCAAAGTCAGGGTTCAGAACAAGACTCAAAAGCTCTTGGTAAACAGTTTTGCTGTATCCCCACACTCGTACCCCTGCTTTTTCTTCTCCGCGTACCATAACCGGGGAGAAGAAGCGTTGTCGCGCAAACATCTTCTTTGCCATGTCAATGCTTTCTGTATCTCCCTGATTAAACAGTTTTGTAGCAAAGTTACACACTGGGCAGTCATCACCGAAGTTGCGCTTCGGGCAAAGGAAGCCGTTTTGCTTGCCAACATTATAGTGGAAGTGGTACTCCTTGAAGGGGTCCCCATCCTCAGATGGCAGAATACGAACTGTGTGCTCTCCTTCTGTTAGTTTCCAAAAATCAGACTTGCCGCCTTTTCCGTTGTTTTGAGCAGCAGCCATTTTTGCTTTCATTTTCTTAAGATCAATTCCCATTAGTTCTCCTTTATTAAAAGTTATGTGTGTATTCTATAACACAGTTTATTACTTGTCAACACTTTTTTTTATTATTGTGTGTGATTACTTCTCGCAACGAAATAAGCGTATTTCTGCTCGTAATTGGTAGGAAAGACGCCATAGGATATGTTTACATCTTCCATTTGTGGTTTTTCTAAGATTTGCTCTTTGATATTATTCAGTAGTTTCTTGTCTGTCTTCAATTGCTCTTCAGGAATTGCGTAGTAATATAGCTTTTCTTTCAAGCTATCTAGGTCAAAAAACGGATTCTCCTCTCCTGTGTCTGGGTTTAGAATACCAAAGGTCGCTAATCTGGAAGTTTCGTTCGGTTTAGAGAAAGTTCCGATGATTTTCTTTTGATTCTTAAACACATTAACCATATGGATTGTCGACACAAGCACCTCGTTTAAAAAGCCATGATACCCCATAATCGGAGCACCATCAACAATTTTGTCCAGCAACGCATTATCAGCAATATACATATTCTCAAAAACGCCAGATCTTGTGTATTCTTGTAGGACATTAAAGCATGTCTTTTCTTGGAGGGCCCTTAGTTCAGACAAAGAACTCATATCTGGTCTAATGTAGAGAATGTTTATCTTGGATTTCTTGTGGAGATATTCTAGAACTCTTAGCGCCGCTCCAGAAATAATTGACGCACCCGAAACAACGAACAGCGATTCGCCTTCTATGTTATTGAATCTTTTGGATAAATCTGGTACACTCTTTTCGTACTCCTCGGGGTGGTCACACTCTGGTAGTTCAATAAACCTAGAGTTGCCGATCTCCTCTGGTAGTTCGCAATCAATTGTATACCCGTTGTATTGGGGGTATTGTAAAAACTTACTTACGATGTTGTGCCCAACCGAGCCTAGTCCCACTATTGTATACATAATTCTTTCATCTCTCCAAAGTTCTTTCCTGCCGACACATTAACTTTAAATGTGCCAAAAGGAGTGTTTGAAAACTCCTTGACCATATGGTTTATCATACTTAAGTCCCCTTTGTCAAGATCTAAAACAACACTATCATGAATAATAAATGCTATGTTTGATTTTAGATCTCGCAACCTCTCCTTGATCAAAAAAGCCCTGTTCATAATTAAGTCGCTACATGTGCTTTGAATGATATAGTTCAGCGAGTGATACTCATCGCTTTCTATTTCTCTTTTGTAGTAGTTTTTTACGCACTTACCGTCCCAATATTTATTCATGACCTTCTTTCTGTCATAGTGCTTGTCTAAGGCTTTGTCCTTGGAATTAGGATTATAAAGCCATGAAAAGATATTCTTCTTTGCCTGCTCTCTACCGACACTTCCCTCGTAGAGATTCTTAATGTTCCAGTCATGAATATCTTCATCTGGTTGAGGCATACCAAGCAGCCCGATTAGAACCCTTAGTTCGGCCGCATTATAATCCAACTCCACAAACATATCGTTGTTTGGCTGGAGGACCTTGCGAAACCTTTTGTCCATAGTGAGTATGGGAAATGAATTCTTTCTGGTTGTGAGCCTGCCCGTCTTGGTACCATATGGATTGTAGTTTACATATGGGGTGGCTGCTTTAAATCTTTTAAAGAACTCCCTTGTTCTTGGATTCTCGAAAGATTCCTTGAGTGGATCTAGGTCTACATTTAGTTTTTGATTGGATATTTCTGCGGTGATAGATACGATTTTCTGTTGTAGTTCATAGTTGTCGGGTCTTTGGTAGTTATCAAAGACATGCTGCGTGATCTTGTTTTTAACCTCGCAAAAATCTTTAACGAATTGCTCTGGTAGGAGGTCGAAGAAACAGTTTTGGTTTAGGTCTATTTTGGCAATCGTAAAAGACTTGTAGAATGCCGACATCTTCTTCCAAGCCAAAGCTAACTCTTCTTTGTGCTGCGGTGGGCAGATCTCTGTTAAGTTCTTACCTTTGGCGTAGATCTCGGCAAATTCTACCTCTTTATCTTCCAAAAATGATGAATATGACCAAGTTTTGGTCAAATTAGACGGAATATGGTCGTACACCATCTTGCCATCTAGGTAAATGCCGACGCAGTATTCTTTATCATCTAAAGCTTGAAATAACAAATTTAACTCAACTAGCTTGTGATTTAATTCTTTTATTAATATAATCTAAAGTTTGTTCAAAGTCAAGAGAATTATAAATTTGTTCTATCTTTGCCACCTCCCTAGACAAAAGACTAGTCGATTGCTGTATTTTTTTTTCAAATAATTTCAATCTGTAATATAATTTGAGCCAAAAAATATCACCATATTTTAAATTGTAATAGTCCACATCGAGAGGCTCTCTTTGCACAACCACTTTATCCAATTGCTGATCGGCAGGACATTTTTGATTATCGTATACGGCTTGCTTTTCCATATAGACTGGAGAAATAGACAGAAAGTAGTTATACATTTGCCTCATATAAATTTTTAAATTTTCTATGTCATAGATATGTGTTTTAACAAAACAAGTTTCAAAAACATTACTATTGTCTAAATTATATAGAGCCATGTATTTGTGCATTTGTGGAGAATTAAGATTGGCTATCAATCTCCATGGAGCATTTTTATCTACAATGAATCCATGTTTGGCAGCAGTTAACAAATAAAATTCAAAATTTGGGCTCTTTATAAATGTGTTAAATTTAACAGATTCTAGTGATGTGCTGGCTTTTGATATCTCAATACACATCCCAGTGCTGGAAGGGTTGTAAAATTTTGAAGACAACACTCCACTTTTTGTTAGCGGCATCACACCATTTGCGCTATGATAGAAATCATTGAAAAATATTTTTAAAAAATCATCTATATTCTTTATTAGGTCCTTGTTATTTTTGAAAAACAAATTGCCCTTCACGAAAACTTGATTTATATCGCTCATCTTATTATCATAAAAGCTATGAGGAGATTCCCATCCTTTTTCTGCTTCCCATTCTGTAGTTAAGAAATCATCTGGCTTAAGCCTATTAAAGTATTGCGTCTTTACAGCATACCTGAAGTCTTCGTATGCATCGGCTACAAAGTTCATGCATAAAACCTCTTCATCTCTAGGGGTGGCGACTTCCTTCAAGTAATATTCGTTTGCATGAACTATATCTCCATCAAGATCTACTCTTCCGTAAAACAAATTGTCTTGCTGATTAAAATCGTAAGTGCCAACAATTGCGGGAAAGACCTCATCATAAGTCTTTCTAATGTCAAAAACATTTTTTGCCCCTGCGCCGAGGCTATTTTTAATCTCTATTCCCTCATATTTAATTTCTGCCATCTAATTGCTCCTAAAAATATGTAAATACTGCGCCTTTAGAGCTGTGAGAAGCTTTTTGGCTAGCTGGAACTATGCACATCCCCGTAATACTTGTTGTCCATGTCGGGTAATAATTGTGTTCAACTCTCGTAACCATGTAATATCCTCCCAAGCCCATGATATTCGCAACGGTGCCTTTTTTAAGAGGAGAGCCAAGACCTGTTATAGACGGATCCATATAAATGTTTTTGCCAACTGTCATCAAGTTATTGCCAATAAAAGTTGCGCTGATGTCGAATATGGTCCATAATTCTTGATATGGGTTTCCCGGCTCCAGATTTCTTATGACAGATATTTCTTCCCCTAGTGAAGATTTTTGAAAGCTAAACTCTTTAAGCAGACCCTTATCTGCACCAATATAAAAATGAGGAATTCCTTCAACCAAATTAAAAAAATATCTATCAGCATCACCTATATTAGTCATGCGCTCTGACAATTGGTCGTTGTAGTAGGTTTCATCATAAATTGTATAATATTCATGATAGGAGGATCCTACATTTTTAGCATAAAAAGACCTTCCCTTAACAGGAGATAATTTAGTTTTCCCTCCGATGGCGGTGCTCCTGCCGTTGTGGAGCGCAATCTCGTGGGTGGGGATGCGATATGGAAGACTGATTAGTCTTCTAACTAGGTTAGGTGTATAATCCGACCCTATTTGGTCTTGTGTTCGAACCCTCAAAAGTCCTAGAGCAAAATTCATTATATATACCTTCATAAAGCTCATCAAGGAAACAATTTTTTTTTCTTGCCCCATTATACTCTTAGAAAACCATTCATTGAAAACAGACTGGGCTATTGGTAATTTTGCGACATTGAAAACAGATATTGGCTTTCCCTTAATAAACTGGTAGCCCACATTATCAAGTAAAATAAAAAACTTTCTTTTTTTCATTTCTTCTACCAACTCTGGATTAGTAGCCAACAATGCATCTATTAAATCGCCAAAATAAAAATAGGTGATTGTTCTTTTGCCCTCATAATCATTTTTTGTAAACCTCTGCAACATTTCTTCTACTTCAGAGGAAGGGGACCCGGCTTGGATCATTTGACCAGACAATTCCTCCTTTAGATTATTCTGTTGACCGCTTGCCTTGCAAGGATTTGTGCTAAAATAATATTGCCCCTCTGCTACTAGGTCCGCGAGGCTTGCGTCCATTTTTTGTATCATACAATTTTCAGCCATGTAGGTTTGCAAGCGAGAATATAGAGCCTGAAGATCAACAGCTGGCTTGCTGTCCTCGGGTGCTTCCTCAGTTGGGTCCAGAATTTCATCCAGCGTAAGGTCGCTAGGGTCCTCTGGTGGTTCGGATTGTTTAGCCTTCGTGTCTGCAACGGGGAGAGGCTTAATTTTAGTTAAAGCTTTTGCGCCAAAGATTTCATTTTTTTTCGCAGAAAAAAAGTTAATATTGGCACTCCTGTATTGCACAGAAACATTTAACATTCCATTTGGACTAAAAGTTAAATCATAATCAGTCATTGTAAGCTCTATGAGTCTATCTTGTTTTTTTAATGCATCACTAATGTCAGCAGATAATACATCAGTTACCCCATCCAATTGGTAGCCCACTCGTAACACTATGTCATATTTGCCTTTGTCTACTATCTCGCTCGATTTTGTATTTGGGAAAGAAAAAAGATCGGCGAACCTGAATCCGGCGTTTCGCTTTGTAACTAAAGCTTCTGCATTTGCAAATACAAAATCAATCGTACATCCCAACAAAGTTTCAGCTACGGCAGGGTTTTGCTCATCGTACACAAAAGATACGCCCTTGATTCCAACATCGTCTCCTCTTTGTTCTTTGTTGCCATATATATTTTCGGCATACTTTCTAGCGTCATAAGCATATGGTATGTAGACCTCCTTCACCCCGGAGTCAGTCCTGTAAATTTTATAAAATTCTATCTTGGGAACCACCGATGCCAAATCAATGTTGTTTACCTTTAGAATGCTCCGCAAATCTTTTTCACTTGGCATATCAAGTCGCGCTGGTGGGGCTGTTGAGTGCTCAGTGTTATCTGATCTTATGTAAAATTTTGGAGGATGTTCAAAATGATATTTTGAACTTAATAAAATAAATGGCAGACAAGCCATAAGTACGCTCTGATCTGAGTATTTGTTGGATGGTTTCGATTTCGAACTCATTTTATGCTCCGTACATATTTATTATTGTTTCTAGTGGATGCGGAATATAAACTATGGATCCGAATTCTAAATTTGACTCGGTGGGCTTCTGATTAAAAAAAGCAATTACCCACCACAATTTTGAGTCGCCATAGTGGTCATCTGCCAACCTATGATATCTGTCTCCGTATTTCCAAGTATGCGCTATTATGTTCAATTCAGTCATCTGCTCAACCGATGGAAATTTCAAATTTCTTGTGCCATATTGCCTAACTTGAGAAACGCCTCGGTCCCTAAAGGTAGAGGAGTACAGCTTGCTTTTATTAATAAACACATCTACATTTTCATATCTCAAACTCATGAATTCAAACCCTTATATTAGCTTTATTTCTTCCCGAACATACCTGTAAGTGTTGCCTGCCCCAATATTGGCAAAACCCCTGTGGACCGTGGGTCTCCCGGTGCAACACCGTCGCCGGGGACATTCTCTTCATCTTGGTAAAAAGCAGTATTAACTGCATCGTCAGTCGTGCCTCCCAAGATAGATCCTAAAGCTGCGCCTGATGCTCCGCCAAAGCTTCTGCCACCAATAATTCTGCCAAGATCCTCCCCGCTACCAATTTCCGGAAACAACTCTGCCAAAAACCCCGTTGATGCCTTCCACCCCAGATCATAATCATGGAGAACTGTAAAGTCGAATCCAATTTCTATCACCTTTGGATATAGGAAATTTCCATTTTCAAAATCCTCGTAAGCTCCATCATCAAATTTTGGTACAATGTTTGCTCCGCCGATATATCCAACCAAATACCCACCATCGACAACATCTCCATAGCTTTGTATTAATTGAACATGTTTTATCGCCACGATGGGAGGGGATGCAATTGTCTTATAGCCGTTAATTTCTTTATAAGTGGGGTAAAACATGTTTGAAAAACTAACCCTCTCTAGACCTCCCCTTCCAATGGTTTTAGAGTAGTTATATCTCGCCTCATCCAAGTTCGCAGATACAAGATTAAAGCCTACTCGCATCGTTTTAACCGTGTTTGTGTAGCCCGGTATGGGATCGGGTCGACCGTAAACTTGCTCCGGATTCCAGCCAATGTTATAATTGTGGCTTAGGGAAGTTAGCATGGCAAAAAGACCGATAGTTTTTTTGCTGGCTATGTGTTGGATGTAAAGGAGCTGTTCTTTGCTGGTAGCCAGAAAGCTCGGATCCACATATGAAGTAGGAAGAGATTGTCCTCCGAAAACATCTGGCTTGCCGACACCCAATGCTTTTTTAAGTTTTTCTTCTACATAATCTCTTCCAGCCTCGAACAAATCACCAGCTGGTGCTTGAAACGGCTTTGGGAGTTCTGAAATAATATCTGGTTTAAACGCCATACTGTGCTGCTCCTATTGCTATAAAGATTTTCCCATAGCTGCATCGGTGATTATCTTGACCAAGCCTTTTCTTCCTGATGGGTCTAGAACCAGCCTAAACTCCGGATTTTCTCCGAATCCGGGTTGACCAAATGGTGCGGTACCTCTGGTTATCTCTCCCGGTGATCGTGTGTCTCTCATCGTCTTCTCAAGGATTTCTACCGACTTTGCAAGTTTATCTGCCGATATTTTTAAAGACTTGGAAGCTTCGGCGCTTTGGGCTGCTGCTTCTGTTAGGGCTGAAGTGGTGCCTTTGCCGCCCGGAGGGGGTGTGGTTTGCACAGTTTCGCCAAGCGTTACTCCAAAGATATCTTTAACTTTCTCGGCAATTGTTTTTTTCACCCCCTCAAAAGCTTTGCCTTCCATTGCTGTCGATGACGCTTCTGCAAATTGCATCGAGAGATCTTTTAACAGCGCATCCATGACGACGCCTGTCTCACCAAGACCTATCCCCAGTTTTTTTAAGAGTGTCACTGCCATATTTTCAGCCAATGCCTCTATTTGTTTTGACTGGGGGATTATTCCTGCAATATTTTTATCAAAATCTTTAGCAGATGCGCCTAATCCTATGTCAGCTAGATCTTCAGCGCCGATCTCTGCCCTCAAGAACCTTCCTGCGCCTTGAGGATCGCCGAGTATTGGGCTGAGTGCCCCTAGTTTCGCTGCTCCTGCTGGTCCTGCTAGCATTGCCTCAATGTCAATTCCGCTCTCTAATATTTTTTGCTTTACTAACATCGCCACGCCGGAAGGACCTGTGGTATAAAATGTTCGAACTAGTTCAGCCGGATTATCAATAATGTTCATGCCAAAAACGGCATTAATTCTCTGTGCGGCTCTTGCGGCTCCCGTGTAGCCCTTGAAATTATCTGCAAAACCAGTAATTGTTCCGACATCGACTTTCATTTTTTGTGCCATATAAGAAACCTTTGCTATATTCATGGCAGCGGCTTCTCCAAACATTGCAAACTGTGGGATCAATTTTTGAAAATCATTGAAAAATTTAACTGGCGTTACTCCCAACTCTTTCATTTGAACTGTAAGACCTTTCAGTACACCAATAGCGTTTTTTGCACCCTCGACGCCCGTATCAGCGATTATTGACTCTATCATTGAGCCGCCACCTTGAACGCCCAAAAGACCCAATTGCGCTGTAAATGTCGCTATTTCTGATTGTACTGTTGCAGACTCTGTAGCAAATAAACTAAAGTCTCCTGCTGCATTTTGTGCTGCTTGTCCCAAGTCTGTTATGGGTATTCGACTTTTTTCAAATCTTGCAGCCAATTGGTTTTGAAGGTCATTTGCATCTGCTATAGTTTTTGAGAATGGTATTAATTCTCTTCGAGCGTCATCTAGAACAGTAAAAGCCTCTCTTGCTTTTCCAAAAATATTTGGAACTTCCATCCCTAGCAGCTTCATAGCAGCTACAGTTTTCGCTGCGCTTGCAAATACAGAATCTCCCATATTAGAAAAAACACCTGCGAATCCAGAGAGGGCTTTTTTCTGTCTTTCGACGCTTTCCTCTATTTGCTCATTTTGCTCCTCATCTGCTTTTTTAATTTCTTCCAAGAGATCGAGCCTTGCTCTGTAGATACTTAGATTTTCTCTCATCTGTTCGGCTCGTAAGTCCCTGCCTTTGCTCTCTGCATCTCGGAGGGCTTGGAGGTCTTGCGCGATGAGATTATTTGTAGCGTTTATCTCATCTTGAAGTTTGGTGCGATTTTCGATGAGTTGTTCCAACAGAGAATCATAAAACTCACGCTGTTCTTTCTTTCTATCTCCCTCTAGCTCAAGAGTGTCTTGGACAACCTTTTTGTATTCTTTCAAAGCTTCGGTAACTTCTTCGATTTTTGATGGGTCGAATTCTTCTGCCATGTCTTACTTTACCTTATTGGCCACTTAATTCCCGTTGCCTTTTCAAAGCCTGCGATTGCAGACTCCAACTGGTGCCTAAGTTCCATTGTTTGAGGTTCTGTGGGGCTGGAATCTTGGAGAGCCTTTATGTATCTCTCTTCATTGCCCAAAGCTTTTGCAAAAGCCTCCACTTTTTCTTTTTCTCCACTTACAGATACCGGGGCGTGTCTTCCGGTAATCATGGACTTTAATATCTCTTCTACTTTGTGTGCAAAATTCTTTAAATATTGCTCATTTATCGTAGACGAAAAATTAATTTGTTGATTTTGTATTTTCTCTTCACTAACGGGTTTCATAATGAGGGTCTCCTTTCTGTAAATAGTTGTTTATTATAAAAAACAAGACCAAAAACTACTGTTCTTGGTCTTCACAAAGTGTTTAAATGTTTTTTAGGGCTTTCTTTTCTGCGTCGGCTTTATCTTTATAATACTTAACAGTTCTTTTCAAAAACCATCTTCTTATAGTTATTGGAAGGCTATAAACCTCCTGAAAAGACCAGTTGCCGTGCATTTTTAAATTGAAAATCTCTTCATAAACGCTCTCTATATATTCATTCGTTAGGCCAAAAAAAGTCAGTGTTAAGCGGTACCTCCAATTCCTGTTCGTGAGCGCAGCTAGCGCAGGAGTAGTGGCTTAAAATTTCGACCCTTGGCACAACATGCTTATAAGCAGTTCTAAGAGTTCTAGATTCTCTTGCTGGAAGGGAATCGATGAAGGAGTTTATGGTATTTCTGCTGGTTTCTCCATCTACGGAGACAACATAAGACTTTAATGTATCTGTAACCAATGATTCTTCCATGTTATTTTTTGATTTCGCATTTATCATATAAGTCAGGCGCTTCTCATCGTGCCCAGTCATTGGCTTAACTTCTACAGTTTTATCTATCCTTTTCAGGTGAATTTTGAATGTTCCCCTTTCAGTTTCAACGACACCCATGTCTTGCTTATAGTCTTCATTAGAAGTCACTCTTGTTTTCAAGTCGGACAAATCAAAAGAAAATTTTGAAGTATTAGAACACGCAGGACACTTAACCTCTGTTTGGTATTCATGCCCATACCCATTTATTCGAGTAGCCACAAGAATAGCATTCTTATCTCCTATTAAAAGATCGTTTGGGTCGATCCTGTCAACAAGAATTGACTGCAATAGCCTGTCGAAAACTATACCTTTTTTGATCAATACTGTAGAAGCGAGTACATCCTCTTCCTTAGCCGTCATAAATTTTATTTCAATTGAAGTCTTGTCTTTTAGGGGATGACCCTCTGGGTAATACTTGCCTTTTGATGGCAAGTCTACAAATTCTGTAGGTACAGTGAATTGAAGTCCCTGTGCCTGTTGTGGGGGAGGGGGTTGGACCTGTGGAACAGTGCCCTGTGTTGGATCTGGGCTTGGACTAGCCATTCGATCTAAATTATTTCTTTCGGACATTCTTACCTCTTTTAAAAAGTGATGTTAAAATAAGTATAACACAGTTTAAAAAATATTAAAGAATTATTAAGGCTCAATTACTGAGTTTGGAATTTCTGGCTTATCTAAGCTAGTTTGGAATGTTGCTCTGTCGCCCATCTTCTCAATGGTTGCCCAATCATATGTCAATGTTACATCCATTGTTAGCATTTCATTATTATCATATGCAAATTCTCCCATGTTAACTGCTGAGATGTAAGCGTTTTTGAGAGTCCACTTTTCGACATTGACACCTTCGGCATCAAAAGCGTTGATTGTTACAGGGTTAAGAGCGTCAATAGAATCTACCTTATTTAGTGAATTAAAGGAATACGCAGTTCCGCCAAATTGTTTGTCAGGGAATTCATATCCAGAAGCATAAACCATTTTCATCAATATACCTGTCGCATCAGGACTGATGGGGTCTACAGTTGTAAAGGTAAGTGGATCCCACTCTAATCTTCCCGGATAATTGAATTTGTGATTATAAAAAACATGTGAAGTTTCAGTCATTTTGAAACTTGGTCTGTTAACCTTTGTGATTGTCCAAACTGGGAGTCCTGCGATATTAAAAGTAAATCTATATTTTCTTTTTGGCTCACTCGTCGGATTTGACCAGAAGCTATCTGTATTTAGGCTGTCTCCATAAATAGGCATTTTTTAGTTTCCCCTTATATGATTATTTCATTCTTATACTATAAATAGTATTTGTTTTGTTTTTTTAGTCGTCGAAACTTGCACCAGTGTTTGTAATGTTAAAATCAATTGCAATGTATTCGATTGCTCTTGCTGGTTTTAAGAAAATCTTAGCATACATGATGTTTCTGTCTACCAATTCTGGTGTTGTTGTCGATTCATCAAGGACCACTTTAAATTCTGATAATCCGAATGCTGTCTTAATATTGCTTAAGAATGGATCGACTTGAGCTTTGAATCTGTCCCAAGTAGCATCAACATTCTGTTCAAACAACAGGTTCGCCGCAATTCTTGAAACTTGTTTTTTCACAAAGATCATCAATCTTCGAACATTAATTCTGTCCAAGGCGGATGGCGTAACTTGAAGCGTCTTTTGACCAAACACTACTATACCCTCACTTGGGAAAGAAGCAATTGGGTTGATATTGACATCATAAAGTTCATCTCTCTCGGCAGATGTAAGCTTCGATCTAACATTCGTTACTGGGAAACCAGCCGCGCCGCGACTTAAGCCTCCCCTGCTAAAGCCAGCTGGTGCGAACCAAACAGCTTTTTGCTGTTCTGAATATGCCATTGTCCCGATAGCTGCTACAGATGGAGGTACCCACAGTGAGCCGCCACCGATATCATCGTTGATTCTCACCCATGGATAGTAAGTACATCCATAGCTTGAATTCATTCCTCGTTGTTGCATGTTTGTTACAACCTCATTAACATGATTTGTTGAAATTCTACTAGCCTCGGTGCCTGCTTGCTCAGACGCTGCCTTATATCCACCTTTGGGGTCGATAATAGCTAGAGCATCTCCGCGATCTTCGCAAGTGTTAACGAGATGTTGAGTTAAAGTCTCATTTGTGATGCCCGGAGAAGCTACTAAATTCATTTCTACAAATTCTGGATCTGCTAGGATATCAATAGCTTTTTTAACGGAATAGTACATAGCGTATGTTTCCGCTGTAGCGTCTGCCCTAAGAGCCCTTTCATTATTAAAAGGTTCCGCCTCTTGAACATCGAGTCCATCGAAGCCTCCGAAAAGCGGAACAGTGAACCTGTCATATCCTGCATCAATAATGTCTCTATATGATCCATTTCTGGCTGTATGGGAAAGACCTGATGCTCTGGATCCAGATACATATGAATACGCTCCTCCTGCCGATGACGAAAGATCATCCAATGAAAACACAAACATTCTTTTTGTGTACTCGTTCGTGGAAAAATTATCGTAATCAGATGGCATCGCCCTTAATAGGTCCAAGTTACTTTGTTCAAACGAAGTACTTGTGGATCCACTAGTAGTGCTAAATCCGAAGTAAGCCAAGGTTGGATCACTCAGATTGCCATCACTTGCAGCGTCCCTAACAAAGACATCCGGGAACTTAACTGTTGCTTGCCATGTTCCTTGACCGGGCGCTGGGTTGAGGTCGGTACCCCCTGCGAAGTCTCCATCAGCAGCAGCTGAACCTCCTGCAACAGTCCAGTCTGTACAATTAGATGTAACTGTTGTGTTACCAAATACCCCAGCAACATTTTGCGTGATTGTTATGGTAAATGGCGCTGTCGAAACACTACTTACCGTCACTTTGCTCGCAATAGAGCTAGCTTCAATAGCTGTCTTTAAATTATCTATGCCATCCTTGCTGCCGTCGCGACCAAATTGGGTGGCATCGGTAGTGGTGTTGGTGCAGGTAAACTGTTGCGATGATCCATCCGTTGTTCGAATAGTGATCTGATTGCCGTTAGTGGGTGCGTTAGATGCAGCAATCACAACTGTAGCAGCATTAGCGCCAATAAGTCCTCCACCCCAGACAACAGCATCATTAGGGGCAGCCCCTGCTGCTTGATCAAACCACTTGTAGGAGTCGGATGGCGATCTTCTAACATTTAGTTTCGCAAGATCAATATCTATATCTCCCCAAGAAGATGTATGAGACTGAAATGACGCGGTAGCAAAAACGGTAGCTGCTGCGGAGACCCCAGCGGAGCCTGAGTTAAATTTGAGTCTGAACGATTCTCTCTTAACTGGTCCCTGAGCACCAAACGGCAACAATTCTGAATTTGCTTGCCCCAAGTCAACCTCGGAAGCCATTTGAATTCTTACAATTCTGGAGTTGTTACGATAAGTACCATACTCGATTAATCTTTTCTTTGAATTGTCCCACTCATAATACTGATCTCCGATTTTTCGGGCGACATAATTTGATGAATTTGGATTTAAATTACAATTGTCATATCTCTCAATGATCTTAGGAGCATTGTCGCTATCAAATAGTGATCTAATTACAACAGAAAAACTTCCGTATGCATTAACATCTGTTCTCTTGGAATAGTTAACATTTTCAATAGATATTTTGAAAGAACGCTGTTCTTCTTGTCCTGCACTTAGAGTATAGAATTTGAACAATCGAGCGCAAATCGCTGTGTTTTCCGGATTATATGTAGGGGTTAATTGATTTTGAGTTCCACCAGTCTCAGGCTCTATACCTTCAGTCGTTCTCATGTCTTGTGCGATAAACCAGCCAGTTTGTGCTGCATTCGCTGCTTTTTTAAACTTTTGCCCTGCTTTTGCGCCGGCGCTATCCCCCAACGGCAATATAACACCATAACACTTTGTCCCAGACAAAGTGCTTCTCACTGCTGTTTCAAAGGTTTCTCCCAAAAAGTAATTTTTTGTAGATGCGTTGCTCGAAATAAGAGACGAATTTGTTGTTGTTGGGTTTGTATTAAAAACTTTTCTGGCAAAATATTTTGAATCTTTATCAAAATTAAAAGTAAAAACCTCGTCTGGGGTTCCGAGACCGACCGCGCCTTCCTTGTACATCAACGCGGTGAATTTTGCTCCTGCGGGGGAGCTGGCGGTTGTTGATTCTATCAGCACTCCGGATCCGGATACAACATCGGTGGCTGCCCCCGCAATCGTGCCAGAAAGAATAATTCCTCCCTGCTTTAAGTACCATGATGCAGCCAAAACTCCGTCAGCGGAACCTGTTGCTCCCGCAGCGTAGGAGGAGGAATTTATCAAGAAAAGACCATACGCCCCACCTGAGTCTTCACTATTCGAAGGCGTAGTCCCCATTGCCCATCCAGCGGTGGAGTCTGGGGCGGCTGATGAGTAAGATGCTTGAGGATCTTGATCTCCCAATATTCTTACAACTGTTAATGGTGCGCCGTTTTTTAACCATGCTGCGGCTGCATAAGCGCCGTAGGTTGGAGCTGTTGGGATGCCACCTCTCCAAACATCAGACGCTATGTCTCCTCTTACAGGCTCACCGAAGATTTCGATTAGCTCTGACAAAGATTCTACCCTTGTTGGTAGAAAAGCTGGTCCTCTTCTAAAGCGACCAATGACTACTGGTCCGACTGGAGGCGCTGTTTTCGGCAGCTGCGAATTATCAATTTCCTTGATAAAAACGCCGGGGGAAACAAACTTAAAATTCTTTGCTGACATTGCTTGGAGTCTCCTTCTATATTCGCTTGGAATAAAAACATTTTTTCTTTAATAAATAGTAAGGAGCAACTAGAAAGGACAAAATTATTCAATATATCCAGTTCTATCCGAAGAATACGGATTTTTGCCACGCAGCTTGCCATCCCCACCGTATTCCGGTATATCTCCAAAAACCGTCCTTTCTCTTGGAATTTTTACCTCGACTGCATTTTCTCGCACAGAAAACTTAGGTCTGTCATCATTACTCCCTTCGCCTATTAAGTACCCAAGGACTTTAATGTCTATGGAAGTTTCGAATCGTCGTTCCTCGTCGTCCATAGATGCTATGTTGTTAGCTTGTGAAAAATTACCTTGAACAAATGCTTCATATCGATGATTGTCTCTTTTAAACAGAAGAGAGTTGATTGTTCCGGGTCGGGTAGCAAATACTTGTACCAATTCGTTCATTTGCTGTTGATATTCTGTCCTTAAAACTATTTTATAAGTAACATCAACATATACTATCGGTGGTATTGAAATCGTTTCATAAACTACTTTTCTATTATCTGACCTGCGTATAAATTTTGGTCCTGTTGCTGGGTCTGAAGTTGGGTATTTCCTGTTTTGATCAGCATTGTTGAACTCCGAGGTTTTCTTTTGCTGTATCCTCCTGCCTATGACCAATCCTCCGCCTTTCTCGTCTTTATTTATAAACTGGTCTCCGTAGTAAGCACCCCTTGTTGTCAAATCTTTCACTACAGATGTCCTTTCTATAGTTATCATTGGCAATATTATCGTGCCTTCATCATCCCTAAGTTCTTTTTTGTTCTTTATCTGAAACGCCCTTTCAGAGGCAACCCATATAACAGGTACTTTCTCAAATCCCTTATTTGTTGTAACATGAAAATTTAAATCTTCATGCATGTAGTCATAGATGGAGTAATCTATTGTCTCTAAAGTTGAGGGCAAAAAAGAGATTTGTTTTATTTTTTGAGGATATTCTGAGGAGGCTCTCTCTGGCGGGAGGTCCATGTATTTGTCATCATGTGGCATCGAAAACCCCCTTTCTTGCTCTTTTGCACATCGCTACTATTTCCATTTTGTGATCAACTTGACCAAAAATTTGTTTAGGTTCGTTCAAAGATAGTATTTCATACAAAAAAGAGCCATAAAGAATAAAATCTCCCTCTCTTGCGAATAGGTCTTGATCTTCTATCAATCTTCTCTTGTGGAAGAACACATTGACAGATGACCTTTTGTCAATCCCTATATTAGTGTTCGTGGACGCAATTCCTTGCCATTCTACCAAAGCATGCACTCTAACTGGAGGTAAGAATGTCTTTTTAATCGCCTCTCCATATAAAGAATGGAAATTAGTGTGCTCAAGACTTACAGGATAATAAAGAACAGTTTGCCCTATAACTCTTTCAATAACCTCGTCATTGATCTTTTTAACAAGATCCCTTTCCTTCTTTCCTGTAAAAAGAGGAGGTGGAGGATTACTAGGTTGTTCCCACTTATTTTTTTTAGCCACGAGTTAACTACCCCACGAATACGGGGAGTGGTACCCCCTGCATTGTCTTAATTGTGTTTTCTATCTCTCCTGCCGTTTCTTCGGCTAGTTTAGGATATGTCATTTCTTCTAGGACTGCCTTTAATTCATCCCTGAGAGCAATCTGCTCTGCCTTTCCCTCTGAAACTAGGGCAGGTCCATTAAGGGTTACATTGCTTCCCGGAATTGGCAAAGTTGCAAACTTACTTCTAACATTACCTAACATTTCTTTACACACGGCAAGAGCAAACCTTCTTATCCATTGCTTCCCGATTGAATTAATGTTTAAATACTCTATATTTTCAAAAGGCAGCGTATTCATGTTATTTATGCCACGAACCCCATCTTTATCTGCACCATGAGCAAAAGCCTCAGTCTGTACACTAAATTCCACCCACATGGTCGTGGGAGAAACTCTAGTTGTGTCTGGGAATATTCTTAATTTATTATCTTTAATTTCATAAGAAAAATGAGAAGTTCTTGTGTAAATAGCATCCTCAAAAGCCATTGCTTGTGATTTATTTTGCCAAACTGGAATTACCTCGAATGTCGAATCATCGGCGTACTGCCCATAATATGACATATTCCCCACTGTATTCAGACCACCATAATAACCAAAAAATCTCCACATCGCTTGTGGTGTCTTATAGAATACTTTTCTGATTGTCACTTTTTTATTTCCGACAACATTATAGAAAGGGCTAGAGGAGTCAGATGTAGATGTATCCTCTATGATTGACTGAAGGTCATAATCCTGTTGTCCCACTGCTGTGGCAAAAGAAGCGGAATATATTGGTATATTGCCGCCAAATCCGCCTTCTGTTGCCAAGGTATTTGCCACTCTTTTTGAGTATTCAAAATTAAATTTTGGATATCTAGTTTCAATATTGGACCCGCTGAGTGAGTTGCCGCTCACTATTTCTCCATCTTGATCAAATGTTCCAGTTGGATTTCCAAGAAAGTCTGACATAGCGTTCTTTGCCTGATGTATGTTTACGATATAAGAGTATTCAAGCACTGACTCTTCATATGCGGCATATACTTGATATTCTGTCAATTCAAGATCAAGTATATCCCCACCTAGCTTTTGATAAACATAAGCTACTTGATCAGACGCTCCCTCTTTGAAAGCAGTGGCAGCATGGTTGGTTGATGCTTTCGCCACATATATTCCATATGGCAATGGGTTAGCCGTAGCATTAACATTGTCTGTATTTCCAGTTACAGGCAATATAGACACACTAGTGCTACTGGCAGGTGTTAAAGTTGGAAGAGCCATTGTTTAGATCTCCTTGTTTCAAAATAAAATATGCTTTATATAATTAGTCTGCGACAATGTTTAAAGAAGGTAGAAAAGAAAAAAGCCCCGCCAAATTAATGACGAGGCTCTTTGTTTGTCTAGATCCTAACGGTATTAGCCGTTAAGGTCACGACAGATAACAAGACCATACATATCTGGTCTAACCATCTTCTTAGCATAACGGGTCATGACACCCTTACGAGGTACAAAGTCCTCGACACCAAAGATAGTTGGAGTTACCTGAAGCGGTACATATGGAGCGTAAACATATCCGCTCTCAAGGAATGAACCACCTTTTCTACCCACAAGAACAACATTTCGTGGGAAGTAAGGATCAACATAAATGTCCCACTTCTTGCTCAACGATCCAACATTAACTGCACCAACTGTGCCTCTATCGGCATCAGCAGTTACACTAGCGCGGAATCCAGCAGTGAACTCAAGGATGTTGGCAATTTCCGGCGAAACGACGACGAAATTAGCACCACCACGGAGTGTCTTTCTGTGGATTTGAGCAGAAACATCATTGATGGTTTCGACAAGAGTCTCGTACCATTCGGAAACAGTACCAGTAAAGTCAGCACCCATCAAGGATTCATTGTCACGGGAAACTCCGCCAATAACTCCAATCTGTCCACCAGTGGATCTGTCAAGGAATCTACCCGGACGACGAGACCAGTAAAGTTTACCAGCAGTTGCGCCTGCAACAAGATCCTTAAGGATTTCTCTATCGATTTCCAAAGCAATTTGCTCAGAAAGGATGCTTGTAAGCTCAACTTCTGCATCAAGGTTGTGGTAAGCATTAAGGTCTTGACCTAATTCTGGTGTCCACTTAGCCTTGAGCTTCTTGGTCACAGCAGTCACAGCAATCGAATCAACTTTGATGTCGATTTCTGGGATGTTTTCGTTATTTTCAAGTCCCCAAGAATCGGTACCTGCGATGACTCCCATAGCGTCTGCTGCTGGAGCAGTGGCAGTACCATTGAAGTTATCTTCGAGAGCAAAGGAAAGAGTTCCTCCTACCTTAACAATGTTAGCATCCAAATGTGTTGCTGCGGATGCATCCGAAGACGCTGTTGCCATGAAAACAAGGTTTAGCTTGGTGCTATCTGTTTCGGACACATGAGTTAATCTTCTTTGAAGAACCCCAGCTGGTCCTGCAACAGTTCCTGCCTCGTTGGGTGGTTTGAAATCCAATGCGAGGTAATTATCTTCGTTGAATTGAGTTCCATTGCTGGTAATACCACCATCATTAGAACCAGTAAGAGTGCTTCTAGCCATTGTGTATACCGCGACAAGAGATCCACTTGGAATGTCAACATCGTATAATGCTAGCTTATTAATGTTAGTAGCTTCATCTCCCGGATAAACACCAGTTACCACCTTTGTTAGGTGGTTGACTGAACAGGTGTTGGATGCGGTAGGTGAAGCATAACCGTTGTTAAGCCCATAGAATCCTTTTTCTGGATTTTGTGTAGCACTAGGGTTAGCTGATGTTCCGCCGTTCAACTTATTGTCAAGGTCAACACCTCCTGTGATTTCAAGACCGACTTTACCTTGTCCGTAAAGTGATTCTCCAAGAACTGCACCACCTGCTGCTTTAGTTTCAGCATATGTGAAGTCAAGGAAGAAAATAAGTCCTGATGGTAGGCTCATTGGTTGAACGCTTACGAGATCGTTAGCGATCAAGCTTCCGAAAACGCGACGAACGATTGGAAATGCAACAGATGCAAAACCTTCGACATCTCCACTAGCCATAGTGGATGCCTCACGCAACAACTCTTTAGCTTGGTTTTCAAGCAATCGAGCCATGGCGTCTTTAGAACGCTCGCTATTCATTCCCTCTAGAAGACCTGTGTTTTCCCACTTCGCAAGTAGGGCAGCACCTTCCTTCTGGAGATCTCTATTAACGATACCTTCTGTTAATTTTTCTAAAACTGACATAGTTTTTTTCTCCTTTTTTAGTTTAATTAATACCAGCCAAACGCTTCATCCGATCCAAATTAGGATCAGCTTTAGGTTTAGCTTCGCTGCCTTTAAGCAAAGCTGAAGAACGCTTAGTCACCGCCTCGCTAAGTGATTTCGGAGCACGAGATTGTTTTCCCTGCTCTCCCACTGCGCCCTGAAGGGTTTCGTAAATTACTTTCGCTTCTTCAACTGTTTTAGAATTCGATATAGCCTCGACAAGTTTATCTTTTTGCCGCCCATTCAACGAGTCACTACTCAAAGCCTTGTTTATATAAAGTAACCTAGCATTTTGTAGGTTAACCTCACTTAAAGTTCCCTTTACCCTATTGGCAAATGACTTCATCTCTTGGATGCTACCAGTCATTTTTTCTAATTTTCCTCTAAGGTTTTCATTTTCTTGGTTAGAAAGCTTGAAAGCTTCCTTCAGTTTATCCATTTCTTCAATATTGCTGTCATCATGTGCAGCAAGAGCCTCTGCCTCAAGTTCTGCTTGGCGAGTCTCATATTGTGGCTTTTCTAACCAGCCTGTTTTTTCTGGGTGGAAATCCAAGGTGAGTTTTTCTACAATATCCTTTAATTGTTCTTGTGAAATTTCTACCTCTTCGTCACCTTCAAATAGATTTGTTAGATCGATCTCTTCATCAATATTTCCAACTTCAGCGGTTGGTTCTGACATCGTTTCGGCTGCCTCTACATCCTCCGAAACTTCTTCATGAGACAATATTTCCTCCATGTCCACCTCTCCATCAACACTAGATCTTGCCAACTCTTCTAGTTTAGACAAATCCAATACGAGAGTGCCTGAACCAGATCCTTTCATTTCTTGCTCTTGCGGCTCTTGTTGGTCTGGTGCCTCCATTGCTGCATAGTCAGCGTCTTTTTCCGGGGATTCGTTGAGCATGTTATCGACTGTTTCTTTTATTTCTTTTGAATACTTTTCTAATATTGTTGCTTCAGCGTTTTTCATTGCTGCCTCTTTTAAGGCAGTTGCATCCACTATTGCTTGCTCTAACATAGATGACATAACTTAATCTCCTAAGTGTGTAAATGAGAAAAGGATAATTTTTCAGTAATAATTAGTTGGCATGTGGCTAAAAGGTACAAAAAAACAAATTTTATTCTAGGATATCACCAAGTTAGATTGTTCATCCCAATAAATATTAGTTTCTCCCTCTAAAAATGAAGATATTGCTTGCAAATAAAACTCCATTTCGCCGGGATTCATTCTTTTAGTATTTACTTGATCTAGGCACCATTGAATAACAGTGTTGGCTAGGAAGGCTTTTCTTGCATACACGACATTATCTTCGACACGATAATCTTTGTCAGTTGCTCTTACATATTCTAATATATCTTTTCTGGATACAATTCTCATAATATAAGTAGAAGAAGGTGAGGGCAGAGACCCGTAGATCCCTGCCCTCGGTTATCAAAAAGGTTTACTTCTTGAGGATTGCTTTCAATTCTTCGATCTGAACTTGTTGAGCCTTTACAGCCTCAACGAGAACCGAAGTAAGTCTTGAGTAGTCAACTCCCTGTACTCCGTCATCAGCAGTGTGAACTGCCTTTGGGAGAACAGATTGAACATCTTGAGCGATGAAACCGAAGTCTCTTTCACCGGAATCTTTCCAAGTGAACTCAACACCATTCAAGGACATAACAGTATCAAGCGCAGTGTTCATTGTAGCAACATCACTCTTGAGGCTTTCGTCCGAGTAAGTAACGAATGCAGCAGCACGAACTTTGTTAATGTTATCAGATCCGTTAGCAACATCAAGTGCATACTCAGTAGTGGCGTCTCCACCAAGAGTCAGCAAAGTAGCGCTAGATCCGTTAACAAAGTAAAGAACATGGTTACCAGCATCGTAGGACATGTGCTCATTAGCAGCACCACCAAAGAACTTAGCGTTTACACCAGCGCCGTCAGCACCAATAGTAAGTGCTCCGTCTGCGCTGATTGCACCAGCAGCACTCATAGTAACTCCAGAAGAGCCATATCCACCACCAACGGTAGCAGCAGCAGCAATTGCAACATTCTGATCATTGTCCATACTGATGGTAGCTTCGCCCTGAGCGTTAGCAATTACATTACTTCCGACTGAGATCGAACCACCAAAGGCAACTGCGTCGTCTGTTTGGGTACCGAACTGCACATTTCCACCAAAGTCAACATTGAAGTTTAACTTAGTAGCCACGATTGCAGCGTTAGAAGCAACAGAAGCGTTGACAACAGCATCAGCAGCCAACTCGTCAGCACCAACAGCGTCATCAGCAAGCATGCTGTTTTCAACTGCTTGAGCGGCAATAGTCAAAGCACCGCCGTCAGCGATAGTAGCATCACCGGAAACTTGTCCGTAGTAGTGATCGCGAAGACTATCAAGTCCAACTTTCTTCAATGTTCCACCGTCAGAGATCATCAACTCGTCAGCAGAAGCGATGTCTGCGTGAGCCAATTCAGTTTGACCAGAAATAACATTGTCGTTAAGCATTGAGCCTTCAACAGCGTCAGCAGCGATTGTTAAAGCACCACCAGCAGCCACAGTGGCATCACCGGAAACATTTCCGAAGAGTGAATCCTCAAAGTTTGAGAATGTGACTTTCTTAACAGCGCCCGGTCCATCATCAAGCATCAACAAGTCAGCTTGAGCAACGGTTGCACCGCCGAGAGCAGCTTGCCCAGAGATGATGTCTTCAGCAAGCATACCATGCTCAACAGCAGCAGCAGCAATAGTCAAAGCACCAGTGTTAGACATAGTTGCGTCACCGCTCATAGTTACAGCAGCAGGGTCGCCATCGCTATTACCAAGAATAAACTTAGCAGCAGCCAATCCAGCCATCTTAGCCAAAGTAACTTGATTATCAGCAAGATGCTCAGTGTCAATTGCGCCGGCGGCAAGATGTTCAGAGTTAACAACATCATCTTGAATGTTGTCGCCATCGACACAATCAGCAGCGAGCATTGCATGCTCAACAACGCCGGTTCCGATTGTCAAAGCACCACCAGCAGCAACTGTAGCGTCACCGGAGATTGATACATACGACGGATCAGTTCCATCAGACTGAAGGAATTGAGCAGCAGTACCTTTTCCAAGAAGTGAAGGATCACCAGATGCATCACCCAAGATGAGAGAACCTCTAGTAATACCTGCCATCTTAGCCAAAGTGACTGCGTTGTCAACAATGCTAGCTTCAACGACAGCGTTAGCAGCCAACTCGTCAGCACCAACAGCGTCATCAGCAAGCATGCTGTTTTCAACTGCTTGAGCGGCAATAGTCAAAGCGCCACCAGCAGCGATTGTAGCATCACCGGAAACATTTCCGAAGATTGCGTCTTCAAAGTTAGAGAAGGTGATTGACTTAAGGTTGTTAGAATCATCAATATCACCTGCATACATCAAGTCACCTTGTGCAAGGTCACTCAAAGATGAAGCCAAAGATCCACCGTCAAGCTTGTCCATGTCAATTGCAGCGTCAGAAGCAATAGAAGCATTGACAACAGCGTTAGCAGCCAATTCATCAGCGCCAACGGCGTCGTCAGCAAGCATGCTGTTTTCAACTGCTTGAGCAGCGATAGTTAAAGCACCGCCTGCGGCGATGGTTGCGTCTCCAGAGACATCAGCGAAAACTGCGTCTTGAAGGTTAGAGAAAGTGATCTTCTTCTCAGTTCCGTTGTCGGAAAAGACAAAGTGATCTTGTGTTTGGTGAAGGCTAGTGCCAGCGGAAAAAGCATCGATGTCAAGAGATTTAGCGAGGTCGGTAACAACGCCCCCTTGATTTTGCATGTAAAGTCTGGAAGCCGCAGGGTCTGCGGATGTACCAGAAGAAAAAAGATAGGCACCGCCAATTGGGGCATCTGCCGGGTCTCCAGAACCAGAAACATTCTGAAGTTCGATATATTTACCGTAACTAGATTCAGTAAAATAAGCCATTCATAAATCCTCCCATAGATTTAGTTATTAAATTTTAAATTAAAGTCAAAGAAAAAGCGCCCGAGGGCGCTTGGAGCACGAGATTGTGCTCATATATAAATAGTTTTGAGGATTAGATTTAGTGAAAGCAAAATGCTATATAGTGGCAACTAATGAGAAGGATTGAAGATTTTTTTAATTTATATTAGAGAAACCATAAATTTGTTGGATTGCTTTTGAGATTCTTTGTCTTTCGCCAAGAGAGTAGTGCCTGTTTGAAAACAATAGAAATGCTAGATCGCCGTCAAGAAAACCCATGGCAGTATGGATATTCTTAAACACAACCATTTGATCCGTGTCAAAGCCTTTTGCTGCCATAGCATTGGCGTCGGAGCTAGTAACCTTATTTTCGTTAGTCTCGCCAGTGCTTGATGTACTAACAGCCGACACTGCTTCTTTTGTATAAGCACTCCTAGTAAAGGTATCTTCCGCTCCTGTCTCTCCCGCATTTATTTTGTACTCAAGGTAGTATAGTACAAATTGATTTCTACATGTTGGTATTCCGCCTCCTGTATTATAGAAGTTATCTACTTGAAAATTTACTTCACCACCATTGTCAACTCTGCCGAAACACTCAACCCTCATTCGGTCAGGATCTTCGTCCTGCATTGAGCCAAAGCCGAATCTTGACTTTGGCACGGAACCTCCTGAATCTCCTCCGAAAATTCCATGGTTGTTGTCATTGTTTGCTGCTTTTACTAAAACGAATGCACTGCATGATGCGCCCCAGTCAACATTTTTTGCGGTGCCTCCTGCATCAGCAGTTAGATATACATCGTCAGAACCATCGCCTCTAACAACTGGGCGACCATTTAATCCGTCATGAATATAGTGTGGCTTTTCTGCTGCGGTTGATTGATGTAGGTGAGTTTGGTCTGGTCCTTTATCGAACCAAAAAGTTAGATCTGCATCGTTAGCTGTGCCAGCGAGGAGGACATTTGTGGCATCATACCAGCCTTTAATGTCTGAGCCGCCAAGAGACCTAATGACTTTATCTGGTCCGCCTGCCCTGTCAGAAGATGTGCTTGTGCCTCCCTGCACGGAAGACAGGGATTTAGAACTCTTTGAACCAAATCCGCTAGTAATCATTGATTAGCCCACCCCAGCCGAACCGGACCAGTTGGTTACCAAGTCTGCACTAGGAACACCAGTGATTCCAGCAATAATTGAAACAGTTGGAGCAGCTCCCGTTCCATTACTCAAAAAATACAATCTAGATATTCTAAATTCTCCAGTATAAGACTCTCCGTTATCTAAAATAAAATAGTGATCGCTAGCACCGTCTGGTGGGGGGCTGCCTCCTCCCTGCGAAGAGCCTGTTATTCCTAACGCACTAAACCCAACTCTCAAGGGAATATTCACTCCCGTAGTTGTGTTTGTAATTGTAACGAACTTTGTCACAAATGGAAACGAATGTTCATACGGTGCGGTACCGAGAACTGGTGTTTGGATTGAAGCTGTAGCATATGGAACACCTGAAACTTGGTATGCTGCTGAATTTCCTAACCCACTTGCTTTGGGTGAATAAATTGCCATTTTATTTTCTCCTAGTCTTTATATTTAGCATCGTATTCTCTTTGGAGCCTTTTTAATACCCTGTTGCGCTCTTTCTTTTTTCGTCGGCGCTTGTCTGTCGGTTTCTCAAAGAACATATGTTTTTCTCGCCATTCATCTTGAATGCCTTCTTTCTTAACTTTTTTAATGAATCTCTTAATCATCCTTTCGGGAGACTCATTCTTTCTTGGTGTAACTTCTACATGAACTGGTTTTGCTTTCTTTTTCATTTTATACCTATTTAATTATTTTTTTCCACGCAGAGGCAGATCCCAAAATTCCAGAAATATCCACTCCGGGGTCACTTGGGTCTACATCACCCAAAGCAGAATTGGGACTCGCCGAAGCATTGGGATCCCCACCTTTTCTCATTGGGGTTGTGCCTTCAAATATATCTACGCCGCCAAAAGAATCTTTACCGATAGCATCAAGCATCCTCTTTCTTGTCTCTTGAAGCTGCTTTTTTTTCTCTTGTGTTCGAACATTTTGAAACTTCACCTTTTCTTGTGGATTCTGCTCTTCAACAACTCTCTCTGTTACAACATTCGTACCGATACCCTTGACGACTTCAGCTACAATTGTCGAAAGGAAACCCTCTGTTATGAGAACTTCCCTTACGCTTTCCTTAATAAGTTGTTTAAACTCTGATTTTTTCATATTACTAGCTTAAAATATCCTGTATTAGTCTGTTTAATTTATCTGCTTTAGTAAAGACATTATTATCTTTATTTTCTTTCATCATAAATGCACCAGCAGTTGATGGCTCTGAAACCATGTCGAAACAAATCAACTGAAAGTCGTCATTAACAATCGAACCTTTCGGGCTTTCTTGGAGTGTCCCTGTCCCCCTAGAAGAAATACCAATTGAGCAGCCGCCATCAACAAGCGCTCTTAAGATCTTGCCAGATGGTGTGTCTAAAACTTGGATTTTGCCATACACATCATTGCCGTCGATCCAAACGGCTGTCATTTTGTGAGAAACATTGGCAAGATTAACGATATTAGACTCTGGGTGGTCTAACTCCCCAAGGGCTCTATTTTCTTCTACTAGCTTCTCATATAAGCCAATCTCTCTTGTAAGAACACCTTCTGTATAAATTCTTCCGTTTCCGTTTGGAACACCGCATCTTTGTATAACGCCAGAAAGAATCATGCCACCATTGTTAACAAAGCGCTTTTCTGCCTCTGTGAGCAAGTCTTGACATATGCCACCGTCACAAAGTTCATAGTATTCTCTAATTACCATTTTTTCAGTCATGTCTTCTTCCTTAAACGGGCGCGACCCGTGCGAGTTAGGATCCCTTGCAGCATCTTCTAACTGGCTGTAATTTCCATTTTGCTGTCATTTCAAAAATCTCCTATTCACTAATGTGATTAAGTTTTATTCCACTATCGCTAACAACTACATTAAATGCATATGATGTCGCAGATGAAATACATCCCAAAATTAACAAATTAGCGATATTATACTCAAAATTAAATAGTTCTGTAAAGCCGTTTATTCCAAACAAAAAAACACCAACCCAAAAACCTGTACACATAGGACAGTGGATAAGTGTTCCAAACCAATTAGATTTTTCCATAATCCAATCTCTATGATCTTCAAAAATTGTCCCGTATACTAAAATTTGAGTCATACCCCAAGAGGCTAAGATAAAATGCAATAGATCCATTACTCATACCTATAGATTCCTGCCAGACCGTATGAATAGCCCGGATAGTATGGCTGCATTGATCCTTTGGTAGTTTCTTGTGGTACTTCTCCAAGCTCAGTAGATTCTTTGTCGGATGGGTTCAGCAAATCCTCTTCCCTTTCCATCTCTGCTCTTTTCATAGCTTCCATGTAATGATTTTCTTCCAACATAAATGTTGCTATATTATATAATATAACTTCAGATAAGTTTTTAATTTCTTTATTCTCGGGGTACTCTGCTAATAAAGACCCAAAAACATTAGATCCCCTAATTGTCTCTGGTTCCACAACCCCATGCTCTACTAAATAATTAAAAAATCTATTTTGTGTGTTGTACACAATGTCGCTGAAATTGCTCTTACTGTATGCAACAATTTTTCTTTCTTTAGCCTTCACAACAACATTAATATCTTTATGATTAAAAATCATCAAATGACCACCCAAAGATTTTTTTATATCTAAAGTGTCAATATATTCCTGTATGTATTCCGGGGATCCCCCAATTGTTACTTTAAGCATCCTCTCTAGACTCCTCTAGTAATTGCTGAATTTTTAATATCTTTGTTAACTCCTGTTGTCCGATCTCTTTTTGAGAAAAAGAATCTACCAAGTTTAATAACTCTTGCTTCCTCTCAGGAAAAACTTCTAGTTCATCAGAATTTTGAAGATCTTCTTTGATATTAGAAATTTCATCGTCCAAATAAACTTTCATTTCCAAATCATTATTGCCCACTGATCCAATGTAAACTTGAAGAAGATTTTTTTGCCTGTCGCTCAGTATATCATAAGATTTGTTAAACCTCTTTGTAAATGATTCATAAACGATGTTATCTATATGATCAATGCCGGTGTCGCCTGTACCCTCGCTGATGATCATATTGGAAATAATAGTTTCCTCCAGTAAAACTCTTTGCTTCGCTTCAATCTTTGGATTATTAAATATTTGATGTAGAGTTGCCAAGTCCTTGTAGCATGGTACAAAGTTTGTATAAACATCTGCGGTGAGTTCTTTATTAATTCTAGATATGAGGGCGCTTTGCTCGTTAAACAAGACTTTGCTGTCTATTGCGCTCCTCTCCAACCTAGACTCAAGCACAATCTTTTCTGCAAGTCTTTTGTCTTCCACTTTTGTTTCTAAAATGTTTTGATATATTTTCAAATCTCTGGCGAGGGGGCTGTGAGGTTTAAAAAATTCTTTGAATATTGAAACAATGGTATTCTTCTTGCCGCTATCCTTTTTCATGGTAGCCTTAGTGAGTTCTCTTACTAGAGCCTCGTAAAGAAAAGCGGTATTTCTTTTCTTATTGTGCTTAATCTTGCTTGACATCTTTCTTTGTCTCCAACTCTGTTATTAGTTTTTTAATTTCATTGTTATGCTCAAGAACTTGTTGTTCTTGCATATCATAATTAGATTGCTCTTCAGTGTAAACACCTCTCGCCAGCCTATTCATGTCGTTTGCGCCATGAGGAAGTCCAGATATTCCCCTCATTCCACCCATAGATTTCATAGATCTTGCAATTGCTCGCTTTCCGGACAAATCATTTCTTGGCTCATACATTTTTCCTTTAGATTTGTTTGTAGTTGTATACACCTTTCCCTTTCGACCTTTAGCTGCCATTTTTACAACATCGTCGTCATCTCGCTTTCCGGGCACAGCCAACAAGTTCCCCTCGGGTTCATCTGGTTCTGGACTTTCTGGCGCTGCGACCTCTGGACCTGTTGTATCCCCTTCATCTCCCGCGAGAGCGTCTCCTAAATCATCGTCTCCGAGGGCGTCTCCAGTTCCCAAAAGATCACCCCCCAAGCCGCCGCCGCTGCCGCCGGAGCCTGCATCTGCATCCAGAACATCGAACTGGGCTAGCATAATCTTATCGTATGCTATCTCCCTTTGGTTTCTCAAAAACTCTTCCTCAGAAATATTAAACAGATTATTGGCAATCCATCGCTTTGAAAAGAAACCCTCGGAGGCTGCCGAAGCAACATCAAACTTGGTTCTCCACTGCTCCAACTCTTGTAGTTCTGCTATTTTTGATGGATTATTCAGAGACATCTTAAAGGAAATAAGATCATTGCCGCGATATCCTAAAGTATAAAGGTGTATTATACCTATTTTTTCCAATTCTGTTACAACAGCCCTCTGGAGGCGCTGGATTGTTCTGGCAAATCGAATATCTTTTTGAGCCAAGGTTGTCTGATCTTCATTTGCGCCTTCTCCCCTAAATAAATAAGATTGAGGAATTTTTAATGCTGAAAACAACTTATCTTTGAGATACTTTACATCCTCAATGTCACCAGTATATTGCCCACCTGCCAAAGTCTCAATCTTTGTCGATTGTCCGGCTCGCGTAGGAATAAAATAATCTTCATCGACCGACATCGGATTGTAGCGAAGATCAACACGACCAGTGTTCGCGTCAACAACTTGATTACGCTTCATCTGTGTGACCACTTTTTGCATATACTGTTCTACTTCATTTGCATTAATTCCCCCGACATCAACATAAAATACTCTTCGTTCGGGAGATCTAACGATTCGATACGACATCATCGCATCTTCTAATAAGCTCAGTTGCCTAAATATTCTTCGTGCTGGATCGAGGATTGATGTTCCATACGGCGCAAACTTGTCGTTACCCAGAACTCTAAAGTGTGCTATTTGCCAGTTTTCAAAAGTCATCCCTGCGGAGTTCCATTGGTATTGAATATAGTTTGGATTTGTCTTGTCCTCACCTTCTAATCTTTCCACTTCCCTTGTTGGCAACCCTATGGCATTTATAACCCCCTGTGCCTCTTCAATGTCAAGATAAAGCATAAAATCCCCAAACTTACACATTGTTCGGCACCAACTAAAAAGATTGTGCTCCACATTTAATACATTGTGATACAAAGAGTTGAGTATCAATTTTATTTCTTCGTTTGGGCAATGTATCCTAAGCAGGGGATTCAAGTGAGATGAAGTAGTCATTTCATCTGCATAGATATCCAATGCGGATGCAATAATTGGTTCATACTCCATCTGATCAAAATCAATATATCTTTGACTTCTTGAGACATTTGCCATGGTCGCAGATGATAAGTTAGAAAAGGGATTGTAACTTGTTTTTTTAAATTGTTGACCGCTAGCGGATTTGAATTTGGAGGCGAATTTATCAGTGTCGGATCTTGAATTCCTAACAACCATTTGGGCGTCATAATTTACCAATGGTCCAGATAATAATCTAGTCAATCTCCTAAATAGGGGGGACGCTTCATTTCTAGGGTTTCTGTTTCTATCAGCCATTTTTTATCCTTTTAATATCCAAGAATATTTTTGTTGTTCCTCTATTCTATCACTTTTTGCGACGGGTTTATAGCCAATCTGTCCCGGTATCGCTGTATTTATTTCTGTTTTGACTCTTGTTATGGAACCCAAAAACGCTTTAGCATATTCTATATCTCTTTGGTTTACTTCTAAAGCAGTATCCCTAACCCAGCACCCTATGGCGAAAGACATTACAAGATCATCGTTATACATACGCATAGCTTGTGGTCGACCGTTGTGCCAAACAAATGTTTCTAACTCACTAAATAGTCTAGCAGAATATATTGTAACTAGTTTATTTCTAATGAATTCTTCCATTTTTGCTATAACAAGTGGTCTAGTCTTGGAGGTCATGGAGAAGCCTGCGACGGCGTTACTCATATTTTCTCCCTGATACTGTTCAACATATTCGTGAGTTGACTTAATTGAATAATACAAATTTGGGTAAGACATGTCTCTTAACTTGTCCAAAACAGCATATCCAACAGAATTGTTTTCAATGACCATAAGACAGCTTCCATATTCGCGACCAACATCATTTAACATGCTAGCAAACAAATCTGGTGTGATTCTTGATTTGTATTCAGCCACAACCTCCATAGTTTCCAATTTAAATATGTGAAACACAGAAAAATCTCTATCATCCCCTCTAGATACATCTGCTGCCAAAAGGTACTTGCAGTCCGCACTATACTTTTCCCATATCCAGAAATTTCTATCAAACCCTGTTCTGTAAATTGGCTCTGCGAGATTATCTTTTATTCTCTGCATGTCGTCAGAATGAATAACGGTCTCTCCGGACATATTAAAATTGCATTCATACTCTTGCGCGATTTGCCTACGAGACATATTTTTAGTCTCCTCTGCAAACCACTCCTCATCCCTATCTGGATGTACATCCCATGGTAAATTGGTGTTATGAAAATCGTTGTTGCCTAATTCGGAATCGATATATGTTTGGTGAAACCAGTTTCCCACACCATTTGGGGTAGATAGAGCGATACAGCGACCACCTGTCGATAGGGTAGGGTAAAGACCAGTCCAGAGTTCATCGAGTCCCTCTACATGCGCTGCCTCATCCACAACAAGGAGAGACAGGGCTTCTGAACGACCAGCATCGCCAGAAGTTGTAGAAGCTTTAATTTGTGATCCGTTACTCAATTCGAAAGATGTTCTATTGTCAATTTCAATACTGGCAATCTGCATCCAATCTGGTAGGTTTTTCATTAGTGCTTTGACTTTCTTGACTAAATTTGCCGCTGTCTGGAATTTGGTAGCCATAACAAGAATGTTCTTGTCTTTATGGAAAAGCATCATCCAAGCAACATAACCAGCAGTAATGGTAGAAATGCCTAGCTGCCTTGCTTTTAATATGATGTTAAAGCGATAATCATTAAAGTCTTCCAACAACTGATCTTGGAAGTCATAAGTTTTGAATGGAATTTGACCCCTAATGGGGTGTGAAATTTTGGTATAGTTATTTATAAAGTAAGATGGATTTTTACCAGACTTAACAATTTCTTTGAGTTTCTCTTTTTTTGTTAATTGATATGACATGTGCCTTCACTATCTTGAAGCCTTAATCCAGTTCTTAATACTCTCTTCCAATCTTTGCTGCGGCGGTACGGTTTCCTCTTCCCCGAGTCCGGGAACGCCACCGAGCCTATAAATGGAGGATGTCTGGTACCAAGTTCTAATGTTGGACATCTTCTGTACAAGAATATCTGTCTCGCCTTCTTGGACTAAAGAGAGATTTTTTCCAGCAGAGGATCTATATTCTTTCTTAAGGAAAGAAACAATATCTGCGATTTTTTGATTGACCTTGGATTCAAATTTTGGATCTGCTACACTCTTAATATTACATTCCGAAGAGTAACTAAGGATCATTTTGTTGCCCTGAAACCTGACTTTAAATCCGTCAACAAGCCTGCTATCTGTAACAATATTGTCGACCTCTCTTCTTAGTCCAACCTTAACCGGATTGCCTTCTTCGTCGAGTGCTCCGTCGTAACCTTTAGCCGACACAATATTCTGAATTGTTTGTATGACATCTAAAACATTAGCCATTATCTTTCCCCTTATAAAAGTTTCCTAAAAACTCTACTCTTTGGTCTATGTCAGCCCAGCGCTCTTCTCTTCTCTCAACAAATTGCACATAACATTTCCAACAGCAATCGTACTTATTCATATATAAATCGTCTTTCAGATCAAACGAATATTCAAAGCAAGCAGGGCAAACACGGTCTTCGTCTTTAGTAAGTAGTTTTTTTGAAAGGAAAAAACCATCTTTGTTAATCTTTTCAGAGCTTTCCCTTTGCTTGTTATCTTTTTTGTATCTTTGCTTTATTTGCTCAAGGTAGCTAGCCTCTTTTTCTTCATTCCAAAAAGAGCGTGGATTTTGTATAGCAATATTGCCATATTTTTGTGCTATAGCCTTTTCAATTTTCGCTATCCAGTTAAAGTCTCTTCTGTTCATTTCACATTATTATACATCTAATTTATCTAGTTTTTCAGATAAAATATCAATTTTATTTTGTTGTTCTTTTACGGCTTCAACCAAGAATGAAATAATCTTAGAATAGTCCATCGTGTTGGCATATTGCGGGTCAGCGCTCCATTCGACAATCTCAGGAATCACTTTACCGACCTCTTCTGCAATAAAACCAAAATCTTTTTTTCCTGTATCTTTCCAACTATATGATACACCTTGAAGCTTACCAATTGTATCAAGGGCAGAACCAAGTGGCTCAACATCTTTCTTAAATCTTATGGAAGAGTAGGAAACAAAAGCATTTGCCTTAACTTGCCCTGATGGTCCGCTAGTTTCTGGTAAAGTGATCGCGTGAGTTGCGGAGCAGTCCCCCACAGCCAAATAGTTGGCTACATGAACGCAAGAGCCCGACAAGACGAGCCCCCTGTGTTCTGACCCTGAGACTATCAAAGCCCCGTTGCCGCCATCCTCATAATATATTTTTGCTTCGTTATTTGGTCCGAAGTTAAAAGCTGATGCGTCTCCCGTGGATACAAACTGTAGCTCTCCACCAATCTTGAGTGGGGATGCACCTTCTAATGTGCCTGCTATTTGGATTGTTGAGCCGGATAAGACGATGCCCTTTGATGAGCCTGATATTACTAAAAAATCATCCCCATTTTCATTATATTCTATGTGTGCTTCTTGGGCATCTCCAAAATGAAGCTTTTTATCATCGGAAACAGTTAGGTCATTTCCATCAAAAACAATAGAGGTTACCGCTCCAAAAGAGCCGTTATCATTAAACTGCAATTGCCTGTTCGCGCCAGCAGGGTCTAAGTCTCCATGATCCGGATCTTCCTTAGTGTGTACCTGCTTTATTATAGATACTAATTTTCCATGACTATACTTACCTATTGCCATTAGTTAGTAATCCCCACAGCAACCACAAAGACACCTACCGTCAAAACCACGCCGCCAATAACGCCGCCGACAAACCACCAGTGGGTATAATCGTTTGGTCTCCTAAGTGCTAGTTCCTGTAGTCGCTTGTTCTCCTCGTCTTTTATACTGAGAAGATTTGTGTATTTGTCAGTTGCCGAGTTTAGTTTGATCTCGCTGATTTTGAGATCTAGTTCTAACTTGGCTTTTAATATTTCTATCTCTCTATCCATTTCTATCTTACACTCTTCTGCCGTGTATTTCTGATCAGTTAGGACTTTGGCTGCTGCTTTAGCATCCAACAGAACACCCGTGAAGGGTGCTCGCTTGCCTTTCTGTATTTCAGTTATAACTCCCTCTTGCGCCCAAGCAGGGAAAGCAAAGAGTATAACTAAAAATATGGATAGTAGTTGTTTCATTCTTGGACATCACCCCCCGTGGCATCCACGGCTACCATCGCTGCATTCATAAGTGCATCCATAACAGATTTGGGAATTTCTCCCATAGGGAATACATCCTCAACTTCTAAAAAGTCAACGAATCCATCATGAATCTTAGCAATTTGCTGAGATCGCTTATCAAAATCGCTTACCACAACTTCTTCTTCTTGTTCATTTAGGAACTCTTTCCATTCATTCAACATCTTTTTCATTTTCACTCTCCTCTGGTTCTGGTTCTTCGCCTTTCTTTACCAATTCTTTATTAACTATATCATAGCCTTCCACAACTCCTACATTTTCGTAGTCAAAGCCGGGGAGGAGGGCAATCTTTTGCTCTGGGAATTCGCCATTTACAATAAACGAGCAAGCCTGACCTACCACTTCTGTGAATAGGGCTGGATATGCTGCTGGCGGTACAGTCTTTATGTGCCTATTGTAGGAAGCGATCTCGCCTCTACCATCAAAGTTTGTGTTGCCCTGAATATGGGTCATATAATCATGGACTGCCCTAAACTTTTGGTTTGTTTCTGGGTCGAATACATCGTGTTCAGAGTCAAGTGTAGAAATTTTTAAGACTTTGTTTTGATTAACATCTTGCCTTAACTCTTCGGCAGTTTCATATGGGTGATCATCTATAAATTGAATATCTACCCTTTTGTTAATTTTATCAAACATATTATTGACAAAAGGAATCATAGCCTTAAACGAATCAACGGCCACATCTTCGTATTCAGGGGCAGCAGCATAAGCCTCTGCAACTAATTGGCAATACTTATCCCAACCATTTGGTCCGGGCTTAAGCACTAGTGCTTCATTTAGGGCGACGAACTTTCGCCATTCTGTTAGGATTTCTTTCATTCTTCTCCGCTCTCCACATAGGTGACCCCAAACCTTTCTGCTAACAACCTAGACAAAGTAGCGGGATCTTCCCTGTATTTTGATACGAGCTTATTGACCTCTGCCCTTTTTTCTTCCGAGAGTTCTTCCTTTCTTTCCTCGTATTTCTTTTCTACCTTGGCGATGATTTGCTGGTATTTATCCAAAGCCTCATCACGAAAAGCTATCTCTTCTGCATGAGAATTATTAAGCGTGTCGATTTCTTTTTGATGGGTGTCTTCTTCCACCTCAAGGACTTCTTTGATATTATCAACCTTGCCCTTAAAGTAGACCCACACACAGATTGCATAGACCGCTCCGGCAAAAACTTGCCAATACTTCTTTATAAAAGCCCAAGTCTTTGATGCCCAGACTCTAGCAACTAACCAAAACTCTATCATTTACCGTGCTTCCATTGTGTAGCGAGGTCTGTTAGTCCCTGCATTCCTATATATGCTAAAGAAATAGCAACCCAATCACTAGAATCTAGTGGGGTTCTCTCTGATAGCATTAACCCTGTGGCTGTTAACCATACCATAAGTTTCCTAGAAACTAACTTTACTAACAATCTATCTAATCCGTGCTTAATAGCAGACATCATATCATCCTCCGTCTGGTGTCTTGAATTTTAGGTTTTCTACTGGGGAGGCTGATATATTCTCCCAGTCTGGGTGCAGTTCTTGGAATATTTTTAGTATCTTTTCTTCATCGTACCATTTTTGACTTGCTTCAATATGAAATATGTGCTTTGTGTTGTCTAAATAATACTTAACTACCCAGTAATCTTGGGACCTCATCCAGCCTCCTAGCCTAAAAAATCTGTCTTTTCAAAAAAAGCCAACGAGATAAACACCCCAGAAAGTATCCAGAGCACAGTATCCATTGGCGGCAATACAACGAAACCAAAGCAGAAGAAAATCAAAGCCTTTAGTAAATTAGACTGAAAGAATCTTTTTGGTTCCATATATTAAATAGTTGCAATTTTTAAATGATACTATTT
>UEXN01000195.1_pt2 | contig 37581 bp, 40 predicted proteins | sample 1796711 | NCBI WGS metagenome assembly UEXN01 (sample SAMEA4772470, study PRJEB27181) | metagenome | reverse complement strand
GTCCAAAGAGGAAGCCGAGAAGATTGGAAAGGCAACTGCCTATAAGGTCGGAGTCGCTAAATATGGAAAGCGAGGCATGACCAATAAAGCAAAGGCAGGTATGAGAAAGAAGAAGATGAGGGCTGAAAATTATTACCTTCATGATATTATTTTTGAAGATGATGGTGGGAAAAAATACACCCCTCATTCCGACTTTGACTATCGCCCCCTAAATGATGCGGTTGAAGATGATGATTTAGTCCCTATGACTGATGATGATTTAGACCGATGGATGGGAGAAGAAGTCCCTGCGACTGTCCCTTCACCTGCTGAACCTACTAATGAATCATTTAATGCTGAAACCATCCATGAAAAAGGCGATTACAGAATTACTGCGGAATACAATTACGATGCTTTAATGTCCTATTATAAGGGCATGGAAGAAGATGAATACAAAAGATTAGAAGAACAAGCCGATACATACGGAATGTTTTACCTCCAAGTCCAAAAGAAAGTTATGGGAGGTTGGGAAACAATTGATTCTTTAGGTGGGGTCGTTCCTTCCGATACCGTTTCACTTGAAGATTTAGCCCTAACGGAAATGGAGATTCCCGAAGGTGTGGATTTTAATGCAGATTCTCAAGATGAAACACTTTACATTAAGAACTCAAGTATCTTTGATAATCCCGATAGAAAATACGACATACCATTATACACTAAGATTCTCAAAGAAGCAGGGGCAACAAAGGTTTGGACTGATAATGCTTATGGGTGGGCTAATCAACCCGAAGTGGTTATTTTCACAGGTTTGAATAGGCTTGAAGCGGAAAAGGCATTAGAACAAGGTGTTTCATACGGAGAAGGGATGATAATTCATAGCAAAGACGCACATTGGGATGCTGAAGGATTTGAAGCCAATGAAGAAGCCGTTGAGCAAACCGATGCAAACATGGTCAATGAAGGCTCGGTTGAAGCCTTTTACGGAGGCGGTGCAAAGGTGAGCATGAGTTCCGCAGGGATTCAACCAACCGCTAACCCAAGTGTTGATGAAGCCTTTAATGTTGGAAACCAAGTTGGTCTTGATGTTGCTGAACAGGAGATTATGAATGAAAATCCAAGTGTTGAAGTGAACTATGGGGGCGAAGATATGTCCCTAAGAGAATCCGCAAAACTCGGATTTGGAGTTGGTGCAGGTATGCTTGGATTTAATGTTGCCTTGCTCGGTATCGCAACTATTGGGGGATTTTTGCTGAACCGAGATTAAGGTGATGAAGATGGCTTATGTATCAACGGAAACGACCCGAAGAGTGAGAGGCGAACTAAAACAACGCTTTCCGAACCTTAAGTTTTCAGTTTCAAAAAAAGATGGAACTTTGAGAGTTCGCATTATGGCGGGAGATTTAGACTTTCGGGACATTTGGGAGGATATTCCTCAAAACAAGCAGTATTGGAAGCGATACGGAAACCCAAAGCCTCACTTTGACGGCTATGTGAGTATAAACACCTCTCATCCCGATGATTACAACCCAAAATACACCGACCTCTTCAAACAAATCATCAGCATCATGAAAGGAACAGAATGGTTTGACAATTCCGACCCACAAATAGATTACTTTAGCACCGCATACTATTTGAAGTTATCGGTTGGAAAGTGGAACAAACCCTATCAATACACAGGCACACCAAGAATGGATGATATGTTTAGAAGGTTTAGAAGTGAAGAGTTTGAAGCACAACTTTCCGAATACCTGTATAAATGTGATGCCTGTGGTCATACCACCGATGTTCGCTTTTCCGATGTTTATTCCGATAAGTATTGCCGAGAAGCCTGTGCGAGAGGGCGACCCGAAAAGTGCAGGGGCAGTTGCGGAAAGAACGGATGGGATGTTGAGTTCACAGGCGTTTATCATGCAGGTCTAAGACAAACACCTTCTATTGACACCAAGTATGGCGTGAATATCAGTTGTAAAGATTGTGGAGTCGGATTTTACGGAGATGCGAGATGGGAACTTTATGATGAGTTGCCCGATAAAAGCCAAGCCGAAGAGTATGGTGCTGAAGAGTTTGGGGCTGAATGGAGAGGCCGATGGGATATTGGTAATGAAAGGAAAAGTGGGGAGGATTACTATTTCACCTATTACATTAGGAAAACGGAGGCTAATCCTCAAGCCTTTGAGGTGTTAATTAGAGGGAGAAGTGCTGAAGGGCGAGAACTGATTAGGCAAGCATCAAAAAATCCCATATTTAGAAACTTGAGGTATGCTGATAAGATAAAAATAGGTTTTTTTATACGGAATCAAATTAATTGGGAAGGAAACATAATGAAAGGTGATTATCAAGTTTATCTCCCAAAATTAGTTGAGGGGAAACGAGGGAAACAAGTATTTCAAATGACTCCAAGCAGATTGGTTGTGGATAACTATGGTGAGCCTGTAATTGAAGGACTTTACCGAACAAAACAAAAGGCGGTTAATGCGATTTATTACTACTTTGAGGAGATGGAATATCCATTCCACATTTCTAATTGGCCTCTTGAGGACTCTTGGGAGTTTAATTGGGATGAAGAGTTTGAAGCCGAAGGAGAGGATATGACCTTGAAAGATTCCGCAAAACTCGGATTCGGATTGGGTGCGGGATTGCTTGGATTTAGAGTTGCCCTTCTTGGTGCATCAGCCCTTGTGGGTGGTTTGCTCTTGAACAGGAAGGAATAAAGGTTAAATAGTGGATAGGCATAGTATAGAATGGGTGAACAAAATGAAATACCGAAACTCATTTAATCCCGAAGGAAAAACAAAGATTAACGAGAAGGAATACCTTAGTATGACGGGGTATTTTCCTAAAGTGGGAAAGAAAAAAAGCATTCCCATTGAACTTAGTGAAATGTGGGTTAGTGATGAAAACCCCGATGATAAATACGGTTCATATAGAACCATAGGGCGAGCCACATTGGTTGATGATACGGTTGAATATCACAAAGGATATGAAATATATGGCGAGCGACCAACCTCAAACGATAGAAGGTGGGATTGTTTCATTTACATCTATGGATATTCAAACTTTGATGAAAATACCTACATCAATGCAACGATTCATAAAGTTTGGAATGACATAAAGGGGAATAGGGGTTGGAGATATGATTTTGATGTTAATGATATAGTATATGGAGGAGATAGGTTAGACCTTGAAGGAAAGACTAAAGCACCCTATTTTTACTCATACCCTTATGCAACAAGCCAAAGAGAGGCACTTCAAAGAATCATAAATGGTGCAGACAAGTTTTTAGGTATGATTCAATATATTGAGAGTAGGAAAACCCTACAAAAACCTCAACCATCAAATGAAAACAAATCAAACAAACCATTCCGAATCCCCATCATTGGCGGGATAGTGGCTTTGGCGAGTGCATGGATTTTCAACAATCGGTGAAAATGCTTAAATAGGTATCAACTCCACCACATAACATGGAATCTAAAATCTTTCAGTATGGCTTTGAGTTTCATGCCTACATGGAGAAGGTTCTTGATGGATTCAAGCGAGAGCAAATTGAACAAAGTTTAACTCGGCTTGACTTTTTTCACACCGTCAATGGATTCCCCGAATGGTTAGAAGATGAACTGAATCGCTTTAACCAACAAGTGAGAAGTATGGCGAGTCCAAAGAAGCCTCTTAAGGCGACCAATACATTCAAGATTCAAGCGGGCTATCCTCATGAGGTTCAAAAGGATGATAAAGAAAGACTCAAAACTTATGGTGTGAGTTTGGATAAGAACATCAAAAAAACCAAGCGACCTTTCTCTAAGTTAGATGTTCAACATTTCACCCTCATTTCAAAACCCGAAAACCTTATCAGTTTCAGCACTCCAAAAGAAGGAAGATATATTCGGGACATTGTTCTTGTGGATTCCGATTCCGATAAGGAATTGCACATCTTCTATATCATCTCAAGAAAAGCGAGGTTGATTTCAACTTGGTCAATCAAGAAGGATGGCGACCAACCTTTGAAACCAAAATTGCCTCAATCCGAAAAGCAAAAATACCGACAACCTTAAATCACAAAACATTTAATCAACCGATATGGACTCTAACTGTTCGTCATGCGATAACACTTTCATGGCTGAAGATGCAAACCAAACCATGTGTGCGGATTGCTCAAGCAACGATGAGATGGATGCTCAAAGCACCGAATACGAGTCGCCCATTGTGTTGAGCCATCAGCCAAATATCCGAAATAGTGATGTTTCGTGCAGTTCCTTTGGTGAACTTGAACAGGAACTTTTTGCCGATTCCGAAGGCTCAAAGACTGTTGCGAGAGTCTTGACCCGAATGAGATTAGAAGGCTATGAGGAGGATGCTTGGAAGGTTGTTATGGGTCTAACTGCTTTCGCATATAAGAACTTTAATTGTAGGGGATATTCTGTTGAACAGATGAGGAAGGAGATTGACAATGCACCTCTAAGGGAGATTACTGAATACATTCCCGGCAACATTGAAGAATTGACTCAACAAATCCAAACTTCCGATGTTATGATGATGGATTCGGAAAACAATAAAGGCTCAAAGAATATGAATGACCTTTACACTATGGGAGGGTTGGTTGCCCTAACACTCGCTTTTGCCTTTGTTTCAAGGAGGAAGTGATTTTTTGACTATATCGGTTATCATTCCTAATGATTTACCTACTGTTTATGCTGATGCGTTTGAAGTCAATTGGATGGGGTATGATGATTATAGGGAAGCCTATTCTATCATCTATGGTGATTATCCATTTTTGAACCAACATCAAATGGGAACTATGAAAACTGTTCTTTTCCTTTCTCCTGTTGATTCTAAACTGCATCCCGACTATATTCGGATTCTTTCAGTTGATGTTTATTTTTACGACGGAACTATGTTTATTGAAGATTTGAAATACTATGGAGAGTTTATGTGGGATGAATTAAAATCAGCAAATGATGTTGATGATGCTCTCCAAGATAATGAAGAATATCTTGAATTGCTTTTCGGCTTAAATGACATTTATTATCTTGATGAAGTAATCTTCTCATTCAAAACATTACGGGATGAACTCGCATTCAACTATGAGTCTATCAATAAACATAAAGGAGGTATGCGTTCCTATGATAATTGGGGCTACTGATTTTCCTTATGAATATCCTTGTTTTTACTCGGACAAAATCAAATCATGGCTCACTTTTGATGAGTATGCTGAAATGTTCCCCGATAAGTTTGCCGACTTTATTTTGAATAAAACAGACCAATCAGCAATCGTTTGTTTTGTGAGTGATAAGTTATCCTATGGAGGCAAAAAATACGCCATGATGTTCGTTTATGTATCGTTTATTGGATTTGATATTTTTATGGAGGGGGTCAAAAGAGGGAACTCCTACAACATGATTCCCGACAAAGCAAAGAAAAATGCCCCATATCAAGATATGATAACTGATGATGAAATGTTCAACTATTCAAGAGGTGAAAGGATTTACTTAGGGTTGTGCAACGGAATGAGTTGGGTCAAAGATGTTTTGATGGCTTATAATGTTGGTGAAATCAATGAAACAGGTTCAACTCCCGATTATGAAGGGATGGTTTTGGTGTTTTGAAATGTGGATTCAATTAAGCCCTCCAATTAATTCTCCTCTTGTGAACTACAAAGAGGAGTGGATGAGCATTTACGATTATACGGGCTACACTCAAGGAGGCAACCCCGACAGGTTTCTTTTGAACTCTTTTGATATTGTATTCTCCAATCAATCTATCATGGGCGAGGAAACGATATTCATGATAACTGTTTATGTTTATGATGATTCAATATGGCTAACCAATTTTAGAGAATGGAGTATCATGCCCTATTCCCTCAATGTTTTGCTTGATGTTCAATCTATTCAGTTTGATTTACCCGACTATGTTTATTGGATTGGAAGGGTGAATAACTTTGCTGATTTGCGTAAAAGGTCCACCGACATTCGCAAAAAAAGGAAACATAATTTCAAGACCATGAGTTTTTGGGGCTGATGTGAGCGATAGGCTTAAGTATCAAAAGGACATAACCACAATTATGAATCTTGACCTTGCGATTCAAAATGCTATGAAGAGAAACCCAATTCAAGAGGTTTCACATACTTTGGTTTCAAACTACGGGCAACAGTATGAACTTCACGCAGTTCATCAAGACCTTAGAAAAGGAAGTCAAATGACAAGCACACCGATTGCACAGGCGAGTTCTAATGGAACTATCAAGAAGGCAGTTTTAGAAGGCCACAAATTAGGAAACTCCGCAAATGAGTTTGGAAGAGTTTGGACTCCGACTGTTGAAACTATGATTCCTGTTTCGCAACCTTTGACTAAGGAAGGACCAATCGGACACTTTACTTCTCTCCCCATCGGAAACACAACTCCTATGGCTTCACAAACAACCACCTCACAAATTGGAGGGCGTTTCTAAACGAACCTTTTAAGTATCAAGACAGAAAAGAATAGATTATACGGTGAAAAAAATGAAGCAAATCGTTGAAGATGTAAAAGACCTGCCCGAAACGGCAATTAAGCAATCAAAGAACCCTAAACTATATGGCGGTATCGCAGGTTTAGTTGTTGGGGCTACTGTTGGTGGACTATATGCTACAAGAGTTAATTTGAGTTTCCTCCCTATGAGTGAAAAACTCACCCCTCTTGTTGGATTCCTACTTGGTGCAGGTATTTATGGCTACGGTCTAAGCACCACAAGAAGCCTTCCTTACCTCTCCACCGATGTTGTTAGAAGCACCACTCAAGTTGCAGGTATTGTGATTGCAGGTGCAAACTTAGGAAAGTTGCTCGCTTCATTCAGCCTTCCTTCCTTTGACCTCGCTTCCGAAGATTCCGATGTAGTTGGCTACACAGGAGATGGAAGAGTTATTGGGCTTCAAGCCGAAGATGAAGATGTTGTTGGATTTGTAGGAGATGGAAGAGTTATTGGACTACAAGCCGAAGAAGATGAGGCACATGATTATGTTCCCGACTATTCCGCAACTGCATACAATCCAACCATGACCGACACAACTATGGGCGGTATGCCTTCTTGGGGCAGTTCCGCTTCCGCAGTTTCCGTTGGTCCAACCTATGATGCCGCAGTAAGAAGTGGTATGGTTATGCCTATGGCGGGTTCAGTCGCTCAATGGTATGGTTCTGCTGAAGGAATCACCCATAAGAATACTGCAACCAATGTAGGCTACAACTTTAGTATGGTTGAAGGCGTTGGGTCTGTCGTAGGACAATAAAAATAAAAAAAAGGTGATATAAAATGATGAATCAAGTAAAAGGACTTTGTAATACTGTTGCTAACCAAAGAATGCTATGTGCCGTTTTGACTACTGCCGGTGGTCTGCACATGGCTTTGACCGATTCCCAAGATGTGTTCGGAATGATTGAACTTCCTTCGTTTGGATGGTTCTCCGCACAACACATTCTCGGCTCGGCTCTTGTAGTTTGCGGTGGATGTTGCATCATCTCCTGTATGAACTAAGGTGATTATTATGATGGATTTTAGAAACCTCATGACTACAAACGGTATTGCAGGTGGGACTCTATTCCTACTTGGTGTTCACCAATTCGGATGGCTTAAGGAAAACATCGGTGAAATGACACTCTTTAGTGGTGTTCCTCTCCTAAAGGATATTCCTGTTGTTAGAGATATTACTCCACTTAAGACTCTTGGCGTTCTCGGCATTTACTTTGGCGGTGCAACCGTTCTTAATGTCCTTAACGAATAATCTCAAATCTTGAGTTGAGAAGAATATCCTCTTGGATTTTTTCTCCTTTGCTCAAAGGATAATAAATATCATTAAGTAGTCGTTCTAAAATGACTCCTTTGAATGGAGGGTTCATTTCATGAACTTTGATGAGTGAACTCATGACGACAATTAGAGGCTCTAATTTGTCGCCCCAAACCTTAAGATATTCCTTTCTAACCTTTGGTCGCCATTGTGCAACCGACTCAATAGCGAGTTCAAAGTTCGCTTTAGCCAATTCCCAATCTTCTCCTTTCGCCATGATTAAGCCATAGAAGCCATAGTATAAAAGGATTTTTATTACACTTAACGAATAGGGAGTATTTTAGGTGGTTCGTGTGTATCTCGGAACTCCTTAACCTTTAGAGTTTTGATGGCTTGTTCTTTATGTTTTGCTTCAATCATAATGTCAATCTTATTACCGTAGGTGTGAATTGGACCATAGACTAAATCGGAATGTGCAGGTGTTGGTTTATCGCCACCCTTATGAATCTCTCTTGACTCCGAGTAGTGAACAACAGGAGTGATTTGTTCATCCCATGTGCTAATTGCTAACTCAAGTGCCTCCTTTTCAGTCATGCCTCCATCACAAAATATGTGGTGGTGATAATCAAAGACGATAGGTATTCCTGTCCTTTGATAGACTCCTTCATAGAGTGCTTTGACTGAATACATACTCGCCTTATCGTCATTTTCAACGGTGAGTCGCTTTTTACAATTATCACTCAATAGATTGGTGAAGTTATTACAAAATCTTTCAAGTGCCTTTTCGGGTTCTCCGTATGCACCCCCTACATGGATGTTGATTTTGTTATAGTGGGAGGGTTCAAAACCCATAAGGTCAAAGAGTGTGCTATGTGCTTCAAGGTCAAGAACAGTTTTCATAACTGTGTTTTGATTTGGAGATGCGAGAACATTGAATTGACCGGGATGAGTAGTGAGCCTATGACCATTTGAAATAGAATAGTCGCCAATATCCTTAAGTATGGTGAGTATCTTTTCCGCATTTGGAAGGTTGTGAATAGAATATCCTAATTCGGGATGAGAGATGAATGGGAAAACTTCGGATGAGATTCGGTAAAATCTAATCCCTTCCGATTCATTGTGTTCAAGAATCTTCTTCATATCTTGAAGATTTTCAACAATTAGTCCACTCAAATAATCATAACCTTTCTCTTCAAGAGTTGCCTTTCTCAAGGTTCGGTTAGTAAATACTCCTTTCTCTCGCAACTCCATGTTTATACAGGCATACCCCAACATAAACAAGCCTAAATGGTTCTCCCTTATATTCTTTTTGATTCCGTGTTCACCACAACGCTTAAGTAGTATAAAAAAGATACATATAGATAAGTCCCGAAAGGGGCGAAAATAATGGAGAATGAGAAATATGGCTATGCGAAGTCAAATATATGAATGGACAAACCTCTCAACAAGCGGTGCAACCTCGTCAATTAGAATGACGACTGACCCGTTTGAAAAGAGCGTTAGTGGCGACAAAAAAACTGATATTTTTATCGGTGGAATCGGAACAAACATCACAAAACCTGCTGAAACTACTGCAACGCAGTTCGTGGTTATTGAAGATATTGCGACATCGGCTCACGCCAATTCCGCACTTCAAGTTAGAATCAACACAACTGATTACTTCCAAAACCCCGATATTACTGACCAAGTAGGCGTTCCGGGTTTGGCTTCCCCTTACCCAAGAGGAACTGCGAGTGATGGTGGAACTGCCCCAACTGCGGGCGACAATGTTCTGCCGTCTTTTACTTTGACTCCCGAAATCTATGTTTTGCCGGGTCAAACCTATTCAGTTCTTTACACCGCTAACCAATCCACCGCTATTACTGCATACGGAGGAACAGGTTCGGGACAAACTGACCCCACTACTGCGGTTGCTTGTTTCGTGAAATACACCCTCTATGATGGTCCCGATTCCTTAATTGCGAACCGACTTTTGGAGATGGGAATTACTGTGAACCCTTCAAATGTTGATTGGTATAAGAGAAGCCTACTTGAACAACAATCAATGGCTACTGCTACTGCTAACGGAGGTGTTGCTTGATGGCTATGAGAAGTCAAGTATATGAATGGGATGGTTCAAGAGGAACTACCCCACTCGCCAACACCGATGCAGGTAAATCTGTTTCCATCTTTATCGGTGGAAAGGGTAATAACATCACAAAACCTGCTGAAACAACTGCTACACAATTCGTAGTTATTGAAGAGATTGCATCCACGCCATCCTACTTCGCTATTCAGCCGGGTGGTGCAACCGCAGTTAGAGGCTTGAACGGAGATGCACAAAACGCATACTTCGGTCCTCTCGCTTACACGCAAATTGTAATCAACACCACCGAATACTTCCTTGACCCCGACAATATCGCAAATAGCGGTGTTCCGGGTGCGGCAAGTCCATACCCAAGAAGTGTGAACTTCCAACCTTCCTTCAACCTGCACCCTACGGTGTATGTGTTGCCGGGTCAAACTTTTGATGTGAGATACACTCACTTCAATACAAATCAAGGATATGCTGTGGGCGACCAACAATGTTTCGTGAAATACACCCTCTATGATGGTCCCGATTCCTTAATTGCGAACCGACTTTTGGAGATGGGTATTACTGTCAATCCCGGTAATGTGGATTGGTATAAGCGAAGCCTACTAAGTCGTGCTTCCGCACCTGCACCTAACGGTGCTTGAGTAGGCTAACCACAATTAGATTCAACAATCACCCTAACCCCTGCGGGGGTTTTGGGTTTCCCTTTCTTTAACCTTTTGGTTTGATTTTTTCCTTCTATTTAATTCAACGAAGGGAATCCTTTATGTATCAATGCAACTGATTGATTGATATGCCTATCCGAACTCAAACCTATCTTTGGGATGCAGGGCGAACTTCCTCTTCCGCAGGTAAATCTTCAAGTGCAGTTAATACAAGCCAAGAGGGTTTGCCTGTGGATGTATTTTCGGGCGACAACGGAAACAAAAACACTTCCTCACAAACTCAAAAGAAAAACACATTTATCGTGGTTGAAAAGGTCGGCATGACTCCTACATACTACACCTGTGGTTCAAGAAGTGCCTCCGACCCAAACCCTACATTTAGAGGATTACCTGTGGATAATGGAGTTGCAGGTCCAAGAGCATTCTTTCAGCCGAGAGTTAATGACACCTCATTCTTTGTAAATCCCGATGGGACTCAAGGAGTAGGTATGCCGAGTTCGGCTATTCCCTTTCCTGTTCAACCACAGGCTCAATCATCTTTGACTCCTCCTAAATACAATAAATCCGACAAAACATCAAGCGACACCACTCCATCTCAACGCCCATTTAACATTTATGTGAGGAACGGACAAACATGGGATATTGGGGTTGTTTTCACGAATGGCGGTGCTTATCAAACTGCAACAATAACTGAAACAGGAAGCACTACAATCAACGACAACATAACAGACCTAACAGGATTTGTAGGATTCGCAATCGGGAATAACATTTGAGGTGAATTATTTTGGTTAGTTCAAGTTTTGCACCGAATGGATTGACAGGGAATGGGGCTTATGCACCTATACCTGTTGATAGTATAAGAGCCATTTTAGACGATATTGATTGGGCGAATGCCGTTGTTGCACCCGGACTTTTGGGTGTGATTACAGTTGATATGGCGACAGGACTCATAACGGGGAGTGGAGGAACATCATTCACTACTGAACTTAATAATGGAGATTTCATATTTTTTAATGATGGGACAAACCCTGCATCACAACTAATTGCTCAAGTCCAAAACATCATTAACAACACCTCACTCCAAAGTGATGCACAAACCTTAGTTCCTGTTGTCGGAACGCCCCCCTACACATACACAAATGTTGGATATTTTAAGTTTGAACCCCTACAAATTACAGGGCTTCCTGTCAATTTAGATGCGAGTGCTGATACAACTGCTTCAGCAAACCCTAATGCAATAGCAGGGAATAGATTGTATTATACTCAATTCAATGCCTATAATTGGAACACAGGCATTGTTGAAAATGTTGCACAAACCTATGCAACTTCAGTCGCAGGGCTTCCATTAGACTTAGGTTGGGAAGATTATGCGAGTTGGGAAACGGCAATTAACACCTTACTCACTTATGCAGGTTGGAATGCGACTATTACTACTGCTATACCCGATACAAGCACGATTGATAACTCCAACCAAGAGATTGTTGTGTATTATGTTCAAAGTAATTATGAATACAACGGCTCAACCTCTCCTGTGATTGATTCAATAACTTTCTATGAGCAATCCGATGTGGCTCAAGACTATCAATCGCAACTTGGGCTAAATCCATTTCAAGTTTCGGAAGTCAATTTCAATATCCGAGATGGGTATGGTTATTGGGGTTCAATAGGAACAATCGTTAATCCAATTGCAGGGGGCTTCCCCGCAACCTTTCCCGGTATTAGTGATGCCTTACCTTCTCAATATGGAGAAGATGTGAATGTTGGATTGTGGGGAACTACATACTCTTCAACACAAAACATGACAAGAACAGATAAAGACTTTGATGTAGGACAATTTCAAGTTTATATTCAATACACCATCTATGATGGATTTGAAGCGGTTCGTGCTGAAAAACTAACTGAACAGGGAATCCAAGTGAGTCCCGAAAATGTGGATTGGTTTAGGAAAAACATTGAAAAAATTGGAGATGTGGTGGATATTGATTGGGTCTTTGATGAAGAAAACCCTCCCGAAAAAACTGACCCCGAAACTTATGAACCCGAATCCGAAGGCGACCCAAGAGATTATGAGCCGAGAAACATGAGGAGTGTGAAATAAAATGCCTATTAGACCTCATGTATTTGAATGGTGCAACCTTTCATCCTCATCAACGGGAAGTCCACCATTCACAACCGATTCATCAACTGCGAGATACCCAATCACACTTGTTCGCAAAAGACCTTATGATATTTTTTCGGGCAACTATGGATTAAGAATCAATCAGCCTCCCCTAATTAAACCAAATCAAATGGTGGTTATTGATAAAATTGGTTGCACACCTCATTCGGGTTGTCATGTTCAAATTATCCTTGAAACTACTAAGTATTTTCAAAACCCCGATGGCGAGGATTTTGAAGCCTACGGAATTAGCGGTTTAATGTCGCCATACCCTATCGGCTCTCCAAGCACCTGTAATGGAGAAGATGCCCTTCTCCCTGCATTTGAACTTGACCCTCCAATTTATGTCCTTCCCGGTCAAACTTGGGGTGCAATCTTCACGACTCTTGACGGTGTTTCGGGTGTTGAGGGTGGAGGAAGCACCGCAGTTGCCCGCATGATTAGGTATGTCCTTTATGATGGCTTAGATGCTATGATAGGTATGAAACTCATGGATATGGGTGTTTCAGTTAAGGCTTCAAACATTGATTGGTATAAAAGAGAGATTTTGAAACTGAATAAGAGTCAAATTGAAGAAGGAAAATCAGCCCAAGATGGAAACATCCCTACATACAGACCGCAAAGTTTAAGTAGGTGAACAAACAAATATCATATTGGGCGGGGGAGGCACACAGGGTCATTGACCCTGCCCCCGACCCACGATTTTCTTCTTTTGGATAATTCGGCTATATCGCCCGACCCATCCTTTCGTCAAAGTGAAGTCTTAAATACTTCTTCATCAATTTACAATCATGTTTGACATTGTTATTCCCGTATGGAAGATGAAAACTGATTACTTGAAAACCTGTTTAGAATCAATTCAAGAACAAACCTTCAAGAAGTTCAAATGTTTTATTATTGATGGCTCTCCTACTGATTGGAGTGAGTATAAAGAACAACAAAAGATGATTAAAAGAATCATGAAAGAGGATTCAAGAATCCAATATCACAGGCATAGAAACCTTGATGAACCCTTCGTTGCTGAAGCCATGAATCAAGGAACTGAATTAGGCTCTAACCCCTACATCCTATATATTGGAGGGGATGATTTTCTCTATAATCATTTTTTCAAAACTATGCAAACCTACATCTCCGAAGAAGAGGATGAAAATGTTGGTGTTTTCTTCTCAATGATACAAAAGAATGAAAAGAACATCATTGATATGGGAGATTTCAAATTAGGGAGAATCCAAACTTGGATTATGAATCACTATTTAGTTCATCCATTCATAGATGAAAAAATGTTGCCCTTCTTTCATTATGGAACTCCAATTTATATGAATGGGGCAGTTTTTAATCGGAAAGTCGTTAATGAACTGAATGGATTTAATGAGGATTATGTTATTTGTGAAGATGTTGATTTAGTCATGAGAATGATTATGAGAGGCTATATTCCGAGATGGTGTCCTTTCATTGGGGCTTATCTTCGGATTCACCCTCAACAATCCACAACAGATGGTGAAGTTCCCTATGATAGAGAGAAACTATTTGAACAAAACATAGACCAATACAATGAAGATTATGGTGATTACCTCATATTTAGAAAGTCCCTAAAACAAGCAAAAAGGGTTATTGAGAAAAGTAGTGGAGAACCATTAACCCGAAGTTTAATTGAGAGCCTTCAAGGTGTGAATAATGTTGATTACAAAAAACTATCAAGCCGATATTTAGACGATAAGGAAGCCTTTTTTGTATTGAGGAATGAAGATGAAGAAAGAATGTTTATGGAAGCCGACCTTGTGCTTTGATGTTGTGATACCGATTTTTCGGGTCAAAACAGAATGGGTGGATAGATGCCTCCATTCAGTTGTGAATCAAACCTATGCAAACAGACGGGTTTGGGTATGTGATGGGACTCCCGAAGATAGCCACCTTTACGATGATGTGAAGCGACTCATTGATACAAAATATCCCGAAGTTGAGTATGTTCGGCAAACGGGAACGGGTGTGAGTCAAGCGAGAAACCAAGTTGCTGAAATAGGTTCAGCACCATTTATTGCCTTTTTGGATGGTGATGATTGGTGGGATTTGGAATGGTTAGAAAACGCTCGCACTTGGATTCAAGAGAATGGATTTGACGATGTTGCTACATTGGTTGGCTACGGTCAAGGGAAGCAGGTGATGAGGAGTATGATGAGTGGGCGAGAGTGGGAGATTGATGTTCAGTTTCATACTCATAATTATGAAAGTTGGCTATTCCCGTATCATGGGGCATTCGTTAGAAAGAATCCTGTTTTCCCATCATTTGCTATCGTTTCAAGAAAGGGATATGAAAGGGTTGGAGGCTTTGATGAATCCATAGGTTTGTATGAGGACACAATTTTCTTTTGTGAATTGTGCGGTGGATTTAATTCCGATGAAGCATTCAAGGTGGCGAGAGTTGATGCCTTAGCGGGCTACAAAGAAAGCCATGCTGAAGGTTCAGCACTTCAAGGGGAACAATCGGGCTATTTTGCTCAAGAAACTTCAAAAGGTGTGAGTCATTGTGAGAGAGTTGCCTATGAAAGACTCAATCGCATAGATATTGATTCCTTAGACTTAGATGAGCCTACAAAGGAATACTTGAAACGCTTTGAAATTGGTGGGAAGATAACCTACTCATGACCATAAGTTTATATGGGTCTTAATCAAATGTTTAAGTATGACTGACGATTATATGTTGAAAATCAAAGGGCGTATGGGAACAAACCAACTTGGGATTGACCTAAAACCTTTGAAAACAATGTTTGAACAAATCTTGGAAAAAAATATCCAAATGAATAAGGAAGCACATAGCGACCACATGACAAAGGTTATTGAAGAGTATTTAGGGCATGAATATGCTCAAGAAGATTACTATGTGGAGGGTTTCAAAACAAAGCATCATTTGAGAGTCTATGAGCAATTTATCAATGAGCATTACACGACTGAAAAATTGATGGATTACAATTACCGAAGAGAGTCCGAGATTCCACCTTCCCGAAGAGTTTTCAAGTTTGGCTCGGAAGAAAAAAGTTTAGTTTTCAAGGGAATCTATTTTTTGAAAGATAAAGTAAATGAGGATGAAAGATTAGTTGTTTGGATTACTCCCATCCATGAAGATGGCTCATTAGAGGTCAATTTTATGTATGAAAATCATCAGCATTATTCCTTATTCATTGAAAGGTTCAAGGAATACTTTGATTTGAACCACCCATTGAGAGGTAAAATTATTGACAATCATTGGAATGAGATTGAAACTAAAACGGTTGATTGGAGTGATATTATTTTGAACTCTAAACAGGAAAAAATCATCAAGAGGAACATTACTCAATTTATTGAAAATATCAATGATTACAAACGCAACAGACTCCCGACAAGCAGGGGTATTTTGATTCAAGGTCCACCCGGCACAGGAAAGACCCTTTTGTGTGAGGTTATCGTCAATCAAACCAATTATGAATCAGCAATTTATGTTTCAACTGACACCATTAACGATGTAGGAGATGTTAGGTCGGTCTATAAATTGGCGAGGAAAATGTCGCCCTGCTTGGTTATAGTTGAAGATATTGATACACTTGGAGGAATTGATAGAACCGTTAGAGGTGGCGAACATCCACTCCTCAATGAGTTTTTGAATTGTCTTGCAGGTGTTGGAAACAATGATGGAGTTATTACTCTCGCAACCACAAATTATGCAAACCACCTTGATTCAGCCCTCGCTGATAGACCCGGCAGGTTTGATGTGAGGTTAGACTTTGGACTTCCGAATGAGGAAGTTAGAGAACACATTTTAGAAAAGTATCTTGGTGAAATAAAGTCCAATGTCAATGTTAGTTCTTTTGTTAAGCAAACTGAAGGATTATCGGGGGCATATTTAAGAGAACTTGTCATGACCTCCTATATGATTCGCATAGAAGAAGGAAAAAAGAAGGTTGATAAGGCTATTTTGGAAGAAGCACTCCAAGATATTATCAAGTTGAAGCAAATCAGCAATCCTAACTTCAAGGGAAACAATGCTCGCTCTAATTCAAACCTCTATGGATAACCATAAAGTTTAATAGTCAAAACGCATGAAAATAGATTATGCGTGGTGGAAGCCAACCCGAAATTAGTCAAATACTTGACGAATTACAACAATTAAACCGCAATTTGGTTCATCAAACATCAATGGGGGAGGGTTTCACTACATTCAAAGCGGAATACTTCTCAAGAAACGAGGATATGAGGACTGATTTGAGAGAATTGAAAGTGGATATAAGAAACCAACATGAGGATATTGATACACTTCAAGGGGATGTTCGGGAACTAAAAGAGGAGTTTGGAAAAATGAAGATTGATTTACAACCGATTATGGAGATGAAAAGGTTCATCAAAGCGCAAACTTTTAAGTATTCAAGCATCACAATAACTTTATTGGTTGGTGCTATTTTTGGACTTGGCGGATTCTAATTTGACCGATACCCTTATCTATCAAAACGAATAACTTATTCGTGAAAGGTGTGGTTATGACTCAATATCAACTTGAAGAAGTAGTGGTGATGAAGCCTGTTAGAACAGGTGCTATGTTTTCTATTGGAACTATCGGTGGAATTGCATTAGTTCTTGGTTCTTTGTATTATGGATTGAAGATTTATCAAGAGTTCAAGAGCCGAATGGGAGAAAGATTTGGTGCTGAAGAGAAACCTGTTTCAAACATCACACAAAATGCAGGTGTTGTTCAAGTTAAGGAGATGTATTCAAACCTTGAAGGTCAAGCAGTTGGTCAAACAGGAAATAATTACCTTAGAGCATACCCCGTTAGTAGTTTTGGTCAAAACTTCGGAGGGCGGTCTTTCTAAGGCGGTGGTTTAAGTGATTGATTTACAACAACTCAAGGCTGAAATGGAAGAAGAAGAACAGGAGGTTGAATCCTCTATCATGAAGCCAATTTCAATGCTAAGGGAGTTTGACGACCCCGCAACTTCAGCGAGTGGCGCAGTTGGGGCGACTATGATTGGTGTTGTAGGTTATGACGCTATCAAGCATGGAAGAGGAGATGAATCCGAAAGACTGTTTCAAGGAGGAACAGGTTGGGCTTTAGCCATCGGTGGCTCTCTCCTTTTAGGTTTGAGTTTAGGTCGGCTTTATAGAGGAAAGAAGGCTCAATTAGAGGCTGAAGAATGGGCTAAGATGATTGAGAAGATTCAAGAAAAAACGGAAGAGGAAGAGGAAGAGAAGGAAAAAAAAGAAGCCGAGCAACAACAAAAGATTAACAACAATCGCATGATGCTTACACACCCCAATTCATTTAGCCCTGTGCCGATTAACTTCGGATTGAACGCAGGTATTGGCGAATATGGAAGTGCAATCGGTCAATCCCTCCTCTCCTATCACCACAACCTATAAATAGAATGAAAGGAGATGTTGAGATATGGTTAAGCATAAGGGTCTTTGTCCTTCACTCAAGAAGTCTGTTGAGTTTGATGTAAATGAAGTTATTGAACTTAAGACAAAGAGAGGCACAAAATATCAAGTCAAAGGCGACTATGAAGGGCGAACCTGCTCAACTTTTTGTAGCAAAGCGAAGGCTATGGAACTAAAATCAGCATTAGGTCAAACTATAATGTCGGCTGAAACTGAAGATGAAACAGGTCAATCACATCAAGACGAATCCGTTGCCCCAATGGATAACAATGTTCAACCCCTCTCACAAGGTCAAGAACCTATGGCTGATATGCCTGTTCAAGAAACAGTTGCTACTCCAATTACAGGCACAAGCGTTGGCGTTGAAGCAATTGATAATCTTCAACTTAATGATGCTGATGCCCTCACAAACATGGCGACTCAATTTGATGATGCACCCGATATGGTTGCTGACTTTGAGATTGCCCCTCAAGAACCCGAAGGAGATGGTCGGTCAATTGGAAACATTCGCCCAATGAATGAGGATGTTCCTCTTCACGCTGAATCCGAAGATGGAACAGGTCAAGCCCATCAAGAAGAAGGAGTTTCACCGATTGAAACTGATGTTCAACCTCTCGCACAGGGTCAAGAACCTATGGAGAATATGCCTGTTCAAGAAACAGTTGCTACTCCAATTACAAACTCAAGCGTTGGTGTTGAAGCAATTGATAATCTTCAACTTAATGATGCTGATGCTCTCACAAACATGGCGACTCAATTTGACGAAGCACCCGAAATGTTGGCTAACTTTGAAATCTCTTTCATGCAACCTTTCGGTGATGGTCAATCCATTGGAAACAACACTCCTATGAATCCCGATGTCCCTCTTCATGCTGAAACCGTTGAATCTCCAATTCAAACGGTCAATCCTATGGATGAAACAACCTTAACTACTCCTCCCCCTGTTTGCTTTGTTGAAAAGATTCCTCCTGTCGTTTGGGAGGATATGAGTGTGTTAGAGCAAATTGAGTATGCTGAAACAGGCAACGAAGGTTTGCTTTCATGCCCTCAATGTGGAATCACAAAGGCTGACTTAAGAGATGCAGGTGGCTATTGTGCCGTTAGCGACCCCGAAGGGAGTGAATACAACTCTTCGGTGGATTGCCCTTATCAAAAGCACTTTGCACCTTCGCATTGGCTTGATGAAGAATATGTGGTCGGTCATGTTGAAGGCGACATTGTTGAAGTTTCCGAAAGACTCCCTGCGAGAGTTGATATGCCGAAAATGAAGAACCCACAAAGAGGATTAGAAGAGATGGTTGTTCCTTATTTCATTTGGGACAAAATCTATACTCAATTCAATGGAGGAATTACGGCTGAACCCGACCTATCGGGACTCAACTACACTCTTCAATTTCACGGCATGATGAAGCCAAAGATTAAGAACCTCATCAAAGGTGCTGAAGGCAACCATGACATTATGTTTGGTTCGGAAACCTACACCGCAACCGTTCTTAAGGCTGAAGGAGATGGAGGCTATTTTATTGATTCAACATCAGTTAGACCTTATGAGGCTGAAACCTTTGAAGCCGAAAAATGTATATGCAAAAATTACACACCCGATTTCAACCGACAAAAAAAGATGGATGCCTCATGGTCTAAAATAGGGCAAATTGAGTCTTATGAATGGGATGATGAGGATGACGAACAAGCCGTTATCGTTCCGATTACTTGTGATGATTGCGGAAGAAAGGGTGAAACGGTGTATCTCTATGGCTACAACGAATATGACGATTCTAACCTTCAATGGTTTGGTGCTGAAACCTTTGAAGCCGAACAATGCAAACATGAAGAATACTATGTGATTGGGATGGATGGAGATGAATGGAATGAAGGGGGAGAAAACTTCGCTATGCTTGAGATAGAATGTGAAAGTTGCGGTGTAAGAGGTAAAGGAGAAACAAACTTAAGTTATGATACTGCACCCAATAGAGAACATAATCGCATTTGGTGGGAGGACATAGGTTTTGAGGCAGAAACCTTTGGGGTGGAGTTTGATGATTGGGCTGACCAAGAGATGCTAACTCACGGCAAAATGGTTTCCTTCAAAAAGTGGGCTAAAGAAGAAGGCAAAAAGCATGGCGACATGGATTTGACCGATTGGGCTGAACATGAAGAAGAAAGCCATGATGAAAGGTATGGGGCTGAAGCCAAATCTTATACTGATGGGTATGACTTTACATGGAGAATAGTTTCCCAAAAATATGCGAAACAAAATTGGAAAAATGAAGAGATATATTGGCTTGATACCTCTAATGATACCGAAAGTTTGATTGATGAGAGCAATTATGAAATATATACAAGCCCCGACTTTTCCGATGAGTTATTTGGTATGGAGATGGGATTTGAAGAGGAATCCCATGATGAAAGGTATGAGGCTGAATTATTACAAAAGGTAGGCTTGAAAGAGGGGAGTTATCTAAATAGCCCCAATATGGACTCATTATCATACATGAGGTTGGATATATACCCTCAAAAAACTAACAAGGAAAAGTATGTTCTTTTGGTTAGACCATATCACATTTCAAAGGTAAGCGAAAAATACTTAAATGATATTTTAACAAGCGAATACGAGCCTTTCCCATACGGTAGCAAGTATTCATGGGCTAACGAACAAAATAGAAATGGACTTATTTGGGATGATGAAATAAAAAGGTTAAGAAGAATGAAAACTCAAGAGAAAGAGATTTTTGATAATAACGAAGTAATGATGAAAAAAGCCATTAAAAAACTTGAGAAGAAAATCAAAAATAATAACAAACCTAATGATGATAGCCAAAAACAGGATAAACCTTCACTCAAATCAGTCGGACTCCTACTCGGTGTCGGTGCATTAGCCACCTACTTTGCCCCAAAAGGCATGAGGGAGTTCTTCAACAGGCTAAAGTGAAGCCGAACTCTTTATCTATCAAAAGGTTCAAATAACAAGCATGGCTGATGCTACACCAAAGGATGAAGAAGCACGAAAGGCATGGAGAACCCTACTTGTTCCGCTTGTAGGTTCTTCCGCATTTTTCGCTTCCTCCCTCACAGGCGTTATCAAAACCTACTCTAAATACGGTGGACCAAACTCGGCTTTCACCCTAAGCGATTACTTCCTTCTTTCGCTTCCTTTCCTAATTGTTCCTCTCACGCTACATGAAACATTCCTTCAAACAAAGGAGGCCGTTATGGATGCCGTTGAGTGATGTTCTCCCTAATGAACGCAACATGAAGGACACAGACGATAAGGTGTATTTCATATTAGGTATCGGCACAGGTATCTTGATTGGAACGCTTTCAACTTTTGTAGGCAATATCATGACTCATAATTGGATGCAAAAGAATGCCCGACCTTGATTTCAATAGGAACGGTTAAATAGATGAAAAAACAAATATGAATCATGGACTATGAGATTGAGAACCTTAAACCTCTAAATATAGAACAGGATAACTTAATTCTTGATAATTGGTCTAAATACATTCTTTCAAGACGGCAAGCCTACTTTGAAGAGAGGGCTATGATAATTGGACCCGAATATAACATGAATAAGAAGTCTTGGGACATTATCATTGAAAGAGAATGGGGAGTCATGGAAGAGAGGCTTAGAGGAGGTATAGGCGTTGAACAGGAAGTCATGGAGGAGTTTGGTGTGGAGTTCTTTAATGCGAGAGAAGAATTGATTGCTGAAATCATTGAAATGACTTCTCACTTACCTACTACAATCCTTGAGGGAGAGGAGAGGAAGGAATTAAAAATCTATACTTTTGAGGACTTCCTTATGCTATCAAATCAAGGTATTTTTAGAGAGAATACTTTCCTACTTGACCCTCAAAGCAAATGGAAGCGAAAGGTCGCAACTACGCTGATGGACTATGGGTATCAACCAAGAGAAACGATTATCATTGAGGGGGTTAGGCACTATGTCATTGGAAGAACCGAATAGATTGAGTAGGTATGATGAACTAACATCTCAACAATACCTCAATGCGAAACAATTAACTGTTTTGTCGGTTGTTATTCTTTGCATCATTCAACTTATCCCTATTATGATTGAGAGAACTGATACCTTAGAGTGGATGTTGTTAGGATTTACTGCGGGCGTTTCAACCTGTGCAGTTGTAGGTGCTATTTTGGTTCAATATAATGCTGACAAAATTGCGAGCCTTTATAGGAATGCTTTTGATAGAGATTTTTATGAAACTATTCACTTATTTACAAGTATCAAAACTGCAATTCAAACTCAAGCAAAGGAAGATGGAATTGATTATGCTGAAGAAGTGAACAATTTGGGAATCAATTCATACTCCTTCGTCAAGGGCTATTTAGAGTCTTTCAAGGAACACTACAACTTATCTCAAAAAGAAGTTGAGGATGAAATAATGGAAGCCCCCAAATATGAAAATGAGGCGGAGTTGTTCAGTTAAGCAAAACCTTTAAGTCGCAAAACGATAGAGGTATAAACATGAAGAATAAGATTTGGGGCTATGCCCTTATTGGATATTCAATCTTTGCGGGGTTGCTCATTTACATTGTTTGGTCCTCACCCGATAACCCCGATGATGCTTTCAATTTAGTCAAGAGGATGGGTGTTTTTGCATATATTTTAGATTTGCTTCTTTTGACTCCTCTATACTTCATTTACAAAAAAATGAAGAGAGATAAGACCGAAACCCTTATCTATCAAAGCGAACCATAATCCATTAAATAGGTGAAAGTATGGCTAATCAAAATCCACAACCCGAAATCTATACCACGAAGCACTTCTTTAATGGGACTGTTGAGGGGGCTACAAACACTCAAACTGTATTCACACAACAGGCAAATAATGAAGAGGTAAGGATTTACGGTTTCAGCGTTGATATTACTGATGTTGCAGGTGCAACCTACGCCACAAATGTTGATTTTGATTTAGAACTTCAAATCGGGAACTCAAAAGTCCCATTCACACAATTCCCAATCTCTCAAGTTGTAGGTTCGGACACCGATACTTTTTACTTTTCATGCCCTATATTGGTTCTGTTTCAGCAACCAATTTCAGTTAAGGTCATTCAAAGAGGTTCAGCAACAACAACTTGTGCGGTGAAGATTAGCCTTCACGCTGAACTTTCGCTACAACAGGCTAATTGTTTGCCGGGTGAAAAACAATATCCGAGAGCGTGATGAAAAATGGTGAATCAAGACCCCCAACCCGAAGTTTATGAAACAACTCATTCATTTGCGAATGCTTCAGCCCCAAATACTGTGAATAGTCAATATATCAATACATTTCAATCCGCTAATGAAGAGGCGAGAATCTATGCAGTAGGAGTTAAACTGATTAACCCTGCTAACGATGCTGATATTTCAGCATCTTTTTCTAACTTTGAGGTTCAAATTGGTGCAGGTGTGAATCCTGTCCCTACTAACTTCTTTGACATTGGCTATGTGGCTAAGAGCCGAACAAATGTGATTGAACTTTCCTGTCCTGTTGTGGTTAAGTTTAAGCAACCACTAAGAGTTTCAGTTAGATATTATGCACCCGATGGGACTACAACTCTTGGAAGTGCAGTTGATGTTAAGGTTTTCCTCATCGGTGAACTCGGTATTCAAAAGGTGGTGAACTAAGATGGCTAATCAAAATCCTCAACCAACAATGCTCTTTGGAAGATTTGACATTACAGGGACACCTGCCGTTGGAGCAACCTATACAAAAACTATCCTCACACAACAAGCATACAATGAACTTATTTACATCTATGGTGTGCAGGTTCAAATTATGACTGATGCAGGGGCAGTTGTAGGAACTGCAACTGATACTGAATGGGATATTCAAATCACAAGTGGACCAAACTCCGTTCCTACAAACAACTTTTCGGGAAGATATATCTTTGATAGAGAAGATAAAACTCTCGCATTCTCACGCCCTATTGTTGTGAGCCACAGGCAACCTCTTCAAGTTCATATTGAGCGAAAGAGTTCAACTGCACCCACAGGAAACCTAACGGTTGTGGTGAACTTGATTGGCGAACTAATGACAATGGCTTGAGGTGATTAAATTGACACAAAACGATAATCAAAGGGACATTAAACGGGCATACCGAAAGAAAGCCTTTCAAACGGGTTATTCCTTGATTACTGATACTGCTAATCCCACACCAAGACCTGTTAGTTCATACTCAACTGAAACTACACAGGCAACGAGTCCTGTTAGAAACGGGATTGACCCAAGAACATATCAAAAAATGACCCGACCTGCGGTTGAATCTCTTGACTTTACTCATGCTCTTGATACTGCGAGATACCCGTTTCATTTAGTTCCTAAGCCCGATTCTTCAAATGTAATTGCACGACAAAAGTTTGACTTGAATATCGCTTATGACCCTTCAACACCCTTAGTTTTAGGACTTCCCGATGGTGAATATCAAGATGTTTTGGTTCTCAATGTATCGGGAATTGCAGGTTCGCAAACGCCAACAGGTTCAGCGACCAATGCACCTGCACCAATCCCTGCCCTTGAAACGATGGCTATTGCACCTTCCGAAAACAACACCAACAATGAAAACACCCGATTCCCTAACCAAAGTGGTTTGAATAATACTGCCGTTAGTGGAACTGTTCAACGAATGGGTTCGGATGAGATTTACAGAATCGCTACTTTCGGACACACCGAAGGAACAGGAACGGGAATCACCTATCAAATATGGGTTGATGGAAACCTATTTATGGATTGGAGTGATTTTCAATGGTCGCCAATTGTCCCAAGAGTCAATCAATGGAAGTTTGACCAACCGATTACTATTGTTGAGCAAATTGTATTTAGAGTTGTCAATAACACAGGTGGACTTTTGGCTGATACAATTGATACCTGCTTCGGTGGGTGGAGTGAACAATACACAGGCTACACCGATGTTTCATATCAACAATTAACTCCAACCAACAACTGATAAGGGGGCAACTCTTAAATATCGGGAGGACTTAAGTTTCATTAGGTGAGTCTATGACAGGTCAATTTTCGGGAACGGATAAGGGTAATGCAAACCTCACCATTACAGATGGAACTACAACAGGGTTTGGAATCAATAAAATCACCGTTTCGGCAGGGGATTTAACTTCAGCCTCAAATGGTGAAGCCGTTATTGATACATCGGGTGGCGGTGGTGGTGGTGGTGGCGTTTCAAGCATCACATTTGGAAGCACAGGACTCACCCCCAATACTGCTACAACAGGTGCAGTAGTAGTTGCAGGGACATTGGCCTTAGCAAACGGAGGAACGGGTGCGGGAACTGCGGCAGGTGCGAGAACTAATCTCGGACTTGGAACTATCTCAACTCAAGACTCCGATTCAGTTTCAATCACAGGAGGCTCAATCACAGATATTACTGATTTAGCCGTAGCCGATGGTGGAACGGGTTCTTCAACTGCGAGTGGTGCGAGAACGGCTCTCGGACTTGGAACTATCGCAACTCAAGCCTCCGATTCAGTTTCAATCACAGGAGGCTCAATCACAGGTATTACTGATTTAGCCGTAGCCGATGGTGGAACAGGTGCGGGAACTGCGGCAGATGCGTTGAGCAATCTTGGAGGATTACCCAAAACGGCAGTAGTGGAGGTGAAAACTGCCTCTTATGCACTCACCTCAACGGATTCAGGTAAAATCTTCATAGTGGATAATGCAACAGGAGGTCCAATACAGATTGAATGCACAGGAATAACAGGCACATTTACAGTAGGATTTCAATGTGTAGTTATAGCGAGAGATTTAACAAGTGCAATAAATCTTGTTGGAACTGATAGTGGAGTAATAAATGGTTCTGCATCGGCAATAAGCATAACCCCTGCATACAAAGCATACACCCTCATCATTACTGATACATTAACTAATAAATGGGTCGCAATAGGTTGATAGGGTGATTAAAAATGATGCCCTCAATTTATGGTTGTTCATCACAGGATTCCACTCCTCCACCTTCCATAGCCATTTCAACTATAACTTTTCAAACTAAGAGTTATGGGACAACTTTGGATGCAGACCCCTCACCCACACCAATTGCCGCTTCCGACCAAATAACCACCGTCTTAAATGCAGGTAATTCATTTACAGTTCCCACCGATGGATTAGCACAGTATTATTCGGGTTCAAATACCTCCCAACAGGTGTTCCATGTAATGACAGTTGATTATACTGCTACTAATTGGGTTGAAGAGGACTTACCTACTGATGGAAATTGTCAATTTGTCTTTGAAACGACTATGAATGAAGCCCCTGCCGCTTCTCAATTAAGCACATGGCCGCTTCAAGGAAGTGTTCAAGGGGCATTCCTCCCTAATTCCGCAAAAACAAATGGGGTGAGAATTACTACGAGTGAGGACTTAAATCGGAGTGATGTATTCCCACAAAGTCCGATTTTAGGTTATGGTGTTTTCTCGTTGCTTAATGGTGTTCAAGTATTGGTTGATGGCGACCCTGCCGAAACAAATAGCACAGACAGGTTAAACAAAATTGTTTTTGCCGCCCAAAACTTAGGTGCAAACTCTTCTTTTGACCTTGTAGTAAAGGTTCTTTTGGCTGATGGAAGCACAGTTTCAAGCCCTGCCCAAACAATAACTGTTCCTTCGGGCGCAGTTAAAACTAACCTTGTAGCAAGTGCGGCAATCAATTCATACACTACTACAACTGCCGCATACGGTGTGCAATTTGGAGTTCCACCTTTCGCATCTATTCTCCCTGCACAAGTTCTTAGTTCAGCACTTGAAATAGGAAACTCATTCACCACTCCCAATTCAGCGACAGGGGTTGGGATGGCTCAAAGTTTCCAAGACCCACCCGACGACCCCGAATATCAAGTTTTACATTCTTGGTTAGTCAATTTAGATACTTCCGCACTCACTCTATCGGATTACCCTGCAACTAATTTATTAGTTGAATATGTGTTCTCATGGGATGCGGCAATACACAACTTACCCGAAGGAGTTCTTTGGGATGCGGAACAAGGTATTCCAAGCACCATTACGGGTCCTGTTGGGTCTGTATTCACGCAAACTGTCGTGTGGGAGTTGGGTGATACCAATACCAATACTGTGATTCCACAGGCTTCTATCAACTTCCCTGTCGTGGCCGATAGTGAGAGTGATTATCGTCGTGCATGGCGAGCCTATGCACCCTCCGTTGGCGACCCTATTGATGCACCCTACACAGTAAATCTCAAAGTGAGAATACAGAAAACGAATGGTTCTTTTACTGAATCACCTGTTGTTCCTTTGAATATGACGAATGCAGGTGTTGTTCGCATAATGACTTAATAATCATAATTAAGACAAAACCTTAAGTATCAAAAGTTAAAATCTTGAATTATGGATTCTATCAAAATAAGGAAAGTCAAAACGACTGACCTTGAATCAATCTATGAAGTCCATAAAGAAAAGTTCCCAAAACCTGCGAGTCCGAGATACTATGAAAATCTCAAAGCAATTAAATCATCCCCTTTCTATGTCGCCATAGACCAAGATAGTGAAGATGAAAGAGTTGTAGGATTTATCGCAGTTAGAGTCAAAAGAGAGTTTATAGAAGGCGTATGGGACTCTTATATGTCGGTTGCATCACTCGCAACAAGCGTAGCCAAATCAGCACCCTTCACGAATGAGGGGGTGGAGAAACGCCTTATCCAAAGAGTTGTTGATGATTTTGATAATGGTGGCTTTTATGGTGTTTATGCTGAATTGAGGGAGAGTTCAAAAACATCTTTGAAGTGCTTTGAAGAATTAGGCTTTACATTGAAATCAAAGGGTAAATACAAAGACGGGGAACGGAAGATAGTTCGCTACTATTTAGAAGATTTGAAGGAAGTTTCGGGAGATGTTGAAATCAAGCGGATGAACCATAAAAATGTGAATAGGGTTCTTCAACTACATAACACCTACTTAAAATCATCTAAGACAATCAGTTATTATCACAACTTATTGAGGAATCAAGGTGCAATAAATCTTATAGCGGTGGACTCAAGAGGAAGAGTATTTGGATATTTGTGTGCGAGAAGGCAACTGAATAATTCCGATGATAAGAATAGCCGAAGAGATACCCTCAATTTTACTACTATGGTTGTTGATGATAGGGCGAGAGGCAAAGGAATCGGAACTTCCCTTGTTGAAACAATGATTGAACAAGCGAAGGAAGGGGGAATTGAAATCATTAGAGGGGATGTGCGAGAAACAAATGTAGGGGCGAGAAAACTTTATCAAAAGATAGGGTTCAAAGAAAAAGTAATCGGAGAATACAAAGATACAGGTGAGTTGAAATACCGAATCACCAAAAGGTTGAGATTGCCTCCATTATCAACAAGGACAAAACAGAATCTTGAGAGATTTGTTATCCTCATTATGGGATATATGATAGGGAGAAGATTAGATTAGAATAACTTTTCTTGGTTCTTTTCGCCCTCTTCGTCAAAGGATTGACCGACCCAATGTGAAACTAACCTATGAGTTTCACCAATATAATCCGAACACCCATATCTATCAACGAGGTCATTCATCAATGGTTCATACTTCATAACTGAACCTTTAGAAACTGTCAAAATTACTTTACCGGGACACATGACGGTGATGGGCTTCCCACTAAATGAATCAATCTTCTCCTCAATGATTGTGGTGCATTTACCCGTCAAAGAAGGTCGCCTATAACTCGCCCCGCACTTAACACACCTAACCTTTTGTTGCCCGTAGGCTCTTAAATTACCTCTCATATCTCTAATCAAGTGTCGGTTAATCAGTCGGCTTGATTGGTCTTTGTTATTGACTGAAACGAGTGTTTCACCAAGTTCAAATTGAGCCATCGTTTTTTGCCTCATGGATTCAAGAGTATTATAGGGGTTATTTTTAGGGGCTTCCGAGCAATCATTAGTTTTATGAGTGTAGCCAAAACCTTCCATCTCCTTTCCTGTCCCAAGAAGGTTTTCAACTGTGATAATACCGTATTTGCTTGAATCTTTCGCAGGGATAAAGTTTTGGGATGCCTCATAGAACTCAAGAGGATATTCCCAATTAACATCAACATTCAAAGCCTCCTTATCAATCTCGGAAGGAACAATCTTTGTAGTCAAAATAAGTGGTGCATCCATTTGCCCTCCTCTTGTCGTTGCGAGGAACTTTTTGCTAAAATTGATAAGACCATCCATAAGCAACATTACACAATCAATATCACCATCACAATTCCTTCTTTTTGCCGCATGAAAGTAGGGGTGTCCGTAATTCCCCTTCACTTCCGCAACACCAATCAGCCGACAAAGAATTGCTCCCGATGTGTGTGGGGCGAGTCCCATCATCAAATGACCAAACAAATCCTCAATGGATTCAGCACAATAAAATGGTTCAAGCCCATACAATTTCACAAGCATATCGTCAATAAACTTTGAGGCACGAATGAACTTATCAGCGACAAAGGTTGAGATTACAATATCTTGAGGCTTCAACTCAATTACTTCATCGGGTGAATCAACGACATATCCGAGTTCCTTTGCCTTTTCAACCGAAAGACCTATCTCATTCGGCTTGAAATGAGTCATTGTAATATCCACAAAGTCAAATCTAATTGTCCCATCCCTAAATACTGAAATCCCATTATCAAATCTCATAATTCCTTTTGCTAAGTTTTCGGGGATTTTCTCGGCACTTGTCATACCTTTGACTCCTTTTATTGGTGGGTTGCTAACTGCTTTCGCAACTAATTTTGCATCCCTCCACATCTCCCCCCAATCTAATTTTCTTTTTTCAACATCCACAAATGAAGTTTCTTCACCATCAACTACTCCCTTAGTTGTTTCATTACCTTCAGCATCAACTCTAATTCCGATATGGACTGATTCATCCATTGAAACTAAATCAACAATCTTCCTTTGAGAGCCAACATTGAAACCAACAGGGAATAAAGAATGGATGGCGGGCTTCATCTCTCTCATCTTAGCCCCTTCGGGCTTCCCCATCCTCGCCCCAATCCTATATGAAACTGAAGGTCTAACTTGATACTCAACAACCTCATTAACCAAACTAAGAGCCGATTTATCCTCTATACTTCCCGAATAACCTTTCAGTCCTTTGTATGTTGAAAGGACTATCAATGATTTATCTCCCACCAAAAAGAACTTATCTTCAACCTTTTCAACATCAATACAAAGTTTGTATGCTACTTCTAATGCTGAACTATCAATTTCAATCGTGCTATTACATAAAGAGATTTTAATGTTGTTGATTAGATATATTAACTTTTCGGCTGATATGTCGTTAAGGAATGGAACAAATCTTGGGTTTAGACCTATTTCATTCTCCAAAGACAACTTAACTGAATCCAAAAATGATTCAGTAAAATCTAAATCTAATGAATCTAATTGCCTTCGGTAATAATCTTCATTGAATGGACTTGGAATGATGGGGTGATTATTCTCAATAAACTCCCCCACAGGAACTAATATCTCACCTAAATCCCAAACCTTTTCAATATCCCAATCCGAATCCGTAGCCAAGCCCTCATCCATTTCATCCGATGATTTGATTCTTCTCGCTGAACCATCCTTGAATTGAACATAGGGTGCATCAATGTCGGTGCAGGGAGTCAAAACAGTCGCCTTTCCCGGTCTTTCATACTTAATTTGAGTTCCAACGATAATAAATGAGTTCAAAACTTTCATTGTCGCAGGGTGAATTGAAGTAGCGGCTAAACCGCCCAACCTACTTCGCCCATATCGTAATCGGAATCCACCAACCTCCATAGGCTGACTAAACACAGGCCGCCCCGCCAATACATCTCCGAGATACTTGAAACTCGGCTCAACAGTCCCTACATCGTTTGTGTCCTTCTTATTACTCACAAATGACTGAAGCCAATCCCAACCATCAAGATTCAATGCTTCAACATACTTAAGAATCTTGGGGGCTTTCAGCACCAATCCTTCACACATAACAAGGATGCTTCCCTCCCTAACTTTGTTTGTTGGGACTCTCGGCAAATCTCTTTGACCCGAAACTTCCGCACCTACTCCTTCACCATCAATATAAATCGGGCATTGTTTCGCAATAACCTCAAGTTGAGGGTTGCTTGGTCGGTATTGAAGTCCTCTCGCATAAGCACCTACTTCTTCCTTATATCTTTCAACTTCTTCGGAAGTCATGATAGGTGTTCCTATTCGGAACATCCTTCTTAAAATATCACCAATCAATACTGAAAGTGCTTGACCTGTCCCTCCCGCACTCCGAATTGGACCTGCAAATGAAATCGCAACGCAATCCGAACCATCAGCATTCTTCAGTAATCTCGCTGAAACTACTCCTTCAAGTGGTGCAACCAAAATCCCTTCAGTTAAAACTGCGAGTCCCGCACAAACTCCATGATAGATTGCATCTTCAATTTGTTTCTTATTTTTGAACTCTTCTAATTTGGAGAACTCTTCTAATGTGGTTTCCCAATCGGGAATCTCTTTGTATCGGTATGTTCTTCCCTTCATCCCACAGGCAAAGCAATCGTCTGTTTTCCATTCGCCTTTTTTGATTTCACCCTTCCCATTACAAACTTCGCAGGTCTTTGAAACTCCATAAAGATAAGTTTCAGCCGAAACGATTTTTCCAATCTCAAGAGCAACTAATTCTCGGTTGCCCTCAAACTTTTCAGTCAATGCTCTAATTTGATTGGCGGTATCTCTTGGATGCAAAAAGTCCAATAGTTTTTGAGTTCTATCCGCAAGGTCATGTGCTTGAGGAATCTCAACATAAGGCACAGGGTCAAAACCCATTGACCGAGCCTTTCCCGCAATCTCATAGGCTTTATCGCAATCGGATTGGAGATTCTTGAGATATGATTCATAATCCATACTACTCATTTCATCAATTACCTATTTCAATGTTATCCACAGTAAAGTTTAACAGTCAAAAGGGAAGATAGATAGGTATGGTGTCCTACATCCCAAGCATGATGAGAGTGGGTGGATATAACCTATCGGAGTTCATTGTTTATTCAATCAAGGCACACCCACTCGGATTCGTTGCCGTTTTCACAGTTGCACAAGGTCTTTACAATAATCTTAGAGATAGGGGAGTCCTCATCATCAAAAGCAACAAAAGATTCGCATTCATTATCCTCCTCACAACTCTCATAACTGCACCATTCATTATTGATGCGAGCCTAAACTTATTGGATTTTGCTAAAACTAAGTTCGGAGATTTTTCCGAAGATTTTTTCCACTACGCCACAGGGTTCTAACTCTTTGAATATGAACTTAATTCACCCACACAAATAGGACAGGTCATTGGTCGCCCATCAGCATAGTGCGATTCAGCACCTAAAACGAGTTGGTGTTTGCACTCGGCTCGGTATTTATCCTTTCCGAAACAGAACTTACATCCTTCATCTTCCATGAAACAATGCTGACAACAAAGTTCGGGGCAAACTTTACAAGCAACTAATTTTGTATCGCTATACGGTCCTTCCTTTCTCCCGCATTCAATACAATTATCCGCTTCAAATGATTCAGCCCTTTTTCGGGAGTCTAAATATGTCAAGGGTGAAATATCTCCAACCAAAGTATTATCCATAAAATCTTTGATTTTGGGATTTTGCTTATGACAGGGAGATAATTTGATTGGTGTGGTGGTTTTTGTGTAATCACTCCTCATAAATTGGCTAAAGGTCATTTTAGCAATAGCATCTAAATCCTCACCATCAACATAGCCTGTTCCTCCGAGATTTTCTTCCCAAACTTGAATATAATCCCTACAAACTCCTTCAAGAGATTTTGGATTCCAAAGGTCAATGTCGCTCTCCCACCTTTTCTCATAGAAGTTTCTATGTTTGCACCCTGCATTATGGATTTCATAAGGAACTTTCTTATTCCAATCGCACATTAAATATGCTTGAGATTCACCTTCGGCTTCAAAAGATTCAGCCGACTTTTTGACTTTTAATTCTCCCTTGAGTTTGAATCGCTTTTTGAAATCATTGAAACTCGCACTAAGGCTCGGCTTATTCCAAAGAACCCACCTTGATAATGCACCTGCGGTTGTAGGGTCATTCCAATCTTCCCTGCCGTTGTTGTGCCTATCAAGATACCTTTCCATTCTCTCTTTGTCGCCATGCTTAGTGTAATCACTCATTCCCCTCGCCCCAAAATGTGTCGTTTTGGTTTTTTCATCGGGATAGGTGAAAATCGCCATGAGTTTCTTTTCTTTATTGGTGCTTCGCTTTATCTCCACCGAAGTTGGCTTTCCTTCGGCTTCAAAGGTTTCAGCCGTGAACCATGCAGGTATCATGCCTCCTTCAATGATTTCATCCCTCATCCCATACACCTTAGCCCTTCGCTTTCTATCCTCTTGATACTCAATAGCCCTGCTCAAGCATTCTCTTGAACCGCAGTTCCCACATCTGTTTCCTCTCTTTCGGTATCTCGTTGAATAGGTTGGTCTTTCTTCAAGGGGAAGGTCATTGTATCTTTGACAAAAATATCGGTCTTGGCGATAAATCCTATTCTCTCTTCCCATTTCTATTCTTTCAATTTTTTCCTTCGCTTCTATTTCCCTCATCGTTTGCTCTTTTGTTCCCACCAATTTGCTCTTTTGTTTCCACATCCAATCATCAAGCCAACCCATCGCCTCTATTGCTTGTTTGGTTGGTTGTTTGAGAGTATCACCATATCTCCTTGAAGAACTGTAATATCCTCCGTAGGTTGAGGAATCATCAGCCTCCAAAGACAATTCATCCCTCCACTCAATGTCCTTTTTCCAATCATCCTTTCTTGGTCGCTTCGGGTCTTTCTTATTCCAATTGACCTTTTCTCTCCAAGTATCATACTTTGGCTTCAATTTTTTGAACTCTTTATCAAGTCGGTTTATTTTTTCAGCCTCAAAAGCAGTTTCACAATACTTTCTATTCAAGCCAAATGCCTCATAAATGAGGTGAAGAGATGCACCTGCAACGAATAGACCTGCATATCGCCACCACTTCTTATCCGTAATTCCTTTGAGTTCAAATTGCATCAAAGTTGCACCAACAACGAAAAGGGATGCACCAATGACACCTGCTTCGGTGAGTAATCCATCTCTCAAAAATCCACTTTGGTTGTTTTGGTTTATAACCTTTTCCTCTTCAGCCTTTTTTGTAGCCACATAAGTTGGCTTTCCTCCTTTGTATTTTGGATTATTCACAGCCTTTCTTTTTCTTTTCACGGCATCATCAAACGCCTTTTGCCCTCCCTCTTTCCAAAGTTTCTTTGCTTTGGACTTTGGATAGCACTTTGGATAGTCTTTTTTCCAATCCGACTTCTTTTGATTGGCTTTAGGTCGCCCACATTGAACCCATTTGTCCTTATCGGGGTTAGATTTTGAAAGGTCAATCCATTCTTCGTCAAACCACTTCGGTAATCCCGAATCTTTTGGCTTTTTGCCTGTGTAGGCTTCTTTCCCTTCCCCATGCTTCTTTGCATAGGCTTTTTTATATTCGGAAACTAACCAAGAGTTTGCATAGATTGAAGGATAAACTTTGAACTTCTTTTTCGCCTTCTCTTTCGTTTTGGCGTAAAGTTCTTTATCCTTTGGTTGTGGACTACTCATCAACCCACCTCAATTTTTTGCTGATACTCTATCATCTTCGGGAACTGTTGTAATCTCTTCGGGAAGAGGAAGATAGACGATTGGAGTTTGGTCGGGGTCGCCTGTTAGTGAGAATCTAACACTCAAAAGTTCATTGGTGTCAATATCTCTCACCAAGTTTAGTTGAATTGAGCCTTCAATGTAATGAACAACTTCGGTCTTGATTCCCAAATCTTCATCAACTAAGATTCCTTTTGGCTCTCCACCATAGCCTCCATCATGAACAAAGGTGATAGCAAAATCAACAACTGTGTTCAGTTTGTCAATCAATTCGTCAATCTCTTCATGGTCATGGTCGCCTTCGGATTCAAAAACTCCCTCCACAACGGCATAGTCCAAAAAGTCGGAAAGTTTGTCGGCATCGTTGCGAACCACCGATAGTTTGCTTTTCCACCATTCGGGATATTCTCTATTCTTATCGGCTTTGTCATGGATTCGCTTGGATGCTTCCGTGAGTTTGTGAGCATCGGACTTGACCATGTAGGAAACAGGTCTTGATTCAGCCTCTTTCTTCTCCTTATGCTCTCGGATTCCTTTCGCAACTGCGTTTCCAACCGCCATTTCCCAATCGGAGATTTCACCGTCATTATCTCTATCGGCTTTTTCGGGGTCAAAGTCGGGGTCGTTGCCTTCACCCCTCTCCTCAACAATCATTTCAAAGAATGCAGTTGTCAAAGGCTTATCTTCTTTATTCCCATTAGTTGAGATTAAAACATAATCTTCCATTTCAGCATCAGTCATAAGTGGGAGTGCCTTTTTTAATAGTGGATTCCATTCGCTCGCATCGTTAAAATCTGTTTTAGCCTCCCTCCCATCAATTGCCTTTTCAAATCTCTCCTTAGCAGGTGAATATAGCCCTACACCTCCTTTTGGATAGAACATTCTTTTGCGTATTTTATCTCTCCGTTCATTAAAGGCTTTTTCAGCCTCCTCTTGGGATAGTTTCTTTGCATTTGGTGGCTTTTTGAAACCAAAACCTGCACCACTTCTTGACAAAACCTCCTTAGCATAATCTCCATGTTGAGAAGCATCAAAATCATCACCGACATAAGGTGCTAAAAACATGATGTAATGCTCATTAAGGAACTTAAACTCAAACATCAAAGGATATTTAGGCTTCCCACTAATTCTCACTTCCGTTGTAGGTGGTAATCTCATCAGCATTGAATTGAAAACATCATAGTTGTAGGGTGTTCCGTCAATCACAAGGTATTTATTTGACTTTCCAAAATTATCTTTTAGGATAAGAGGTTCATAATCCTTTGCGAGTTTCCGAGTTATCAAATCAAAGGGCATGATAAATCCAACAACATCCGAATCTTGATAGTTGGTTTGCTTTAGAATGTGATTCAGCCGAGCATCCTTTACACTCTTCAAGAACAAACCTGCTATATGAGGGTTATCAAATCTTCTGTATGTTCCTTCTCCCTCTTCCTCCGAAGAACCCTTCATCAATTTAGGCATCCATTGTGGTCGGTTGTTGATGTAGTATTTATCATCCCCTTTGGCTTCAAAAGTTTCAGCCCCTTTTTCATCCTTTTGTTGAATCGCTTTGAGCCGATAACAAGCACACATTGGCTTCTTTGCACTACAATCGCTTCCAAGAATCATGCAAACACAAGGCGTTTTCTTGGTCGCCCCGCAACAACAGGAATCCTTTTGAAGTTCTAAATCGGAAACTGATTCAGCCCCAAAACTATCTTTGGAGGCATCGGGGAAAGACTCAATCATTGGCGACAGGGATATACTTCGGAGAAGAGTAGTATTTAACTCAAAGGTTTCATCATCAAAAGACTCCTCAACAAGAAAAATGGCTTCATCCTTTTCTAACTTTTTGCGTTCTCGCTTTGCTACTGCTTCGGCTTCTTCATAAGAATCATGAAGAGAGATATAATTGGCGTATTCATGACCTTTTGCGAACTTCCCCTTCATCACATCATATTGAGTCTGTTCGGCTTCAAAGGTTTCAGCATTCAAACCATAATCCCCCTCAATGAATCTATATTTGATTCCTTCCCTATCAAGCCGATAAAGGATATGGTGAGGGACACTATCACCATCGGGAATGACCAATGCTTCAGCCTCCAATTTCAATAATTCTTTAGATGATGAATACATCGGCAAACCTGCCTCATATTCTCTTCCACAAACCATACATTCGGCAGGGTAATATGTCAATTCCTCTTCATCATCATGATAGATAGCACCTCCCCGATGATGCACTCGGATATTTTCTTTTGTGCAACAATCTTTATATCCTTTGATACTATGCTCGCCCGTTCCCCCACATGAAGCACATTCATCGTCAATCTCTAAGCGAGAGTCATACAGACCGCCCGTTCCATAACAATCTCGGCAATCTGCTTCAAAGGTTTCAGCCTCACTATTTTCTAATGGATTAGCAGGGTCTATACTCCCATCTTTAATTCCTCTCATGTATTGCTCAATAATGATTTCTTTCATATCGGGGTGATTATTCCAAGCATATCTTAATTTGAAGTAAAGATATTTATTTGGATTCGCAATTCCATCACCCCAATACGGGCTTACATCTTCATGAGTGGTATAGTCAGCGACTCTTGACTCAATAGTATCTATTGCTTGTTGCCTTAGTTTAGAATCATCATCGGCTTTGAAGGTTTTTGAAATCCCATCATATTCACCTCTCTTGTATTTTTTCCACAATTCAGCAATTTTTCTCTTTGAGTAGGGATAATGTTCTTCATTAAATCTTTTCCAATCATCAAAATCAGCACTACTGATTCTTACAATCTCTCTAAAAATAGTTTCCTCACCATTGAAGGTTTCAGCACCTTTTTGGTTTAATTTGCGAATCTCACTAACCGCCCACTCAAACTCCCCCCTACTTTGAGTTGATAGCATAATCTCTTTTAGGAGTTGCCGATAGTCTTTATCACTTAGAGATT
>UEXN01000485.1_pt1 | contig 38019 bp, 31 predicted proteins | sample 1796711 | NCBI WGS metagenome assembly UEXN01 (sample SAMEA4772470, study PRJEB27181) | metagenome | reverse complement strand
TTAAAGCCCTATCGTTGCAAGCTTTATAAGACCGAACACTGTCGCTAGGAACCAATATGTCAGATAAGATTAAGATCTTTACGATCAGTGACCATCCATTATCTCCTTCTGGGGTGGGAACACAAACCAAATACATTATTGAAGGAATGCTTAAAACTGGCAAGTACCAGTTTATTTCGTTTGGTGGCGCCATCAAGCACCCTAACTATCAGCCAATGAAAACGGAACAGTGGGGAGATGACTGGATCATCTGGCCTGTTGATGGTTATGGTAATGCCGAACAAGTCCGCGCGATGATTCACCAGCAGAAACCAGACATCCTGTGGTTTATGACTGATCCGCGATTTTATGGATGGCTGTGGCAGATCGAGAACGAAGTTCGAGCACACGTTCCAATGGTTTATTATCATGTGTGGGATAATTATCCTTATCCTAAATTTAATCGTCCGGCATACATGTCCAACGACCATGTCGCATGTATCTCTAAGCTAACACATGATATTTTAGAAACAGTAGCCCCGGAGGTCGACTCCTCATATATTCCTCATGCAGTTGATGGCGATGTATTCAAACCACTTCCCAACCCCACCATTGAGGCGATGAAAGAAACCAAGGGCTTGCAAGATAAATTTGTTGTTTTTTGGAATAATCGAAATGCCCGTCGAAAACAATCCGGGTCCTTGATCTGGTGGTTTAAGGAGTTTTTGGATAAGGTAGGTCACGATAAGGCTACTCTCATCATGCATACAGACGTTAAGGATGTACATGGACAAGATCTCGAAGCGATTATACACGAGTTAGGACTCACTAGTGGAGAAGTCCTCTTCTCGCGAGAGAAAGTCGAGGCTCACGATTTAGCGATGATGTATAATATGGCTAGCCTGACAGTGAATATTTCAGACGCCGAGGGCTTTGGGCTTTCCACTCTCGAATCTCTTTCTTGCGGAACGCCAGTCGTCGTGAACATGACCGGAGGACTTCAGGATCAGATCTCTGATGGAGAGACAGTTTTCGGCGTAGGGATAGAACCAAGCTCCAAAGCTATCATTGGCTCCCAGGAGGTGCCGTATATTTACGAAGATCGACTCAATAAGGATGACTTCGTCAACGCGATGGTAAAAATGTTTGAGATGTCGGACGAAGACATGTCCGCCCTAGGTGTTAAATCACGAGAGTGGACGCAGAAACAGTTCGGCTTCGATCAGTTTGTGCAGCGCTGGGATGATTTATTTACACATATACATGAGGAAAAGGGATCTTGGGATACCCGCTCTGGTTACACTAAATACGAAGTGAGGACATTCTAGTGAAGAAAAGAATAGTAATTAAAGGACCACTCCTTTCCCGCTCAGGCTATGGAGAGCAAGCACGCTTCGCTTGGCGAGCGCTTAAATCTAGAGAAGATGTCTTTGATATCTTTATAATCAATACTAATTGGGGTACCACAGGTCAAATTGTCGAGCCCCAAGATGAGATCGAAGAACTGGTACAAACTATCCAAAAGACTGCAATCTTTGCACAAGGTGGCGGACAGTTTGACCTGTCCTTACAGATTACGATCCCCAATGAATTTGAAAAGATCGCCCCCGTGAATATTGGATACACAGCGGGAATCGAAACTACAAAGATAGCACCAGAATGGATCCAGAAATGTAATCAAATGGTCGATAAGGTTATCGTGGTTTCGGAACATTCGCAAAAAGTTTTTGAACAAACCACATATGATGTCAAGGACCAGAACGGTAATGAGATGAAAGGCTGGGGAGTGGAAGTACCGGTGGTAACAGTTAACTACCCAGTCCGCGACTTTGAACCCCAAGAAGCCAACATCGAGTTGGTTACAGATAACAACTTTTTGGTTGTCTCCCAGTGGGGACCACGCAAGAACATGGAAAACACCATCACCTGGTTTGTTGAGACCTTTAGAGACCGCGATGATGTGGGACTGATTGTCAAAACCAACATAGGTAGTGACTCTATAATCGATCGTCACCACACCATGAATCGAATGGAGAATCTGCTTAGACAGACTGGTGACTACAAATGTAAAGTATATGTAATCCACGGAGAAGTATCTCCCGGCGAGCTAACTTGGCTGTACCAGCACCCGACTATGAAGGCGCTCATTAATATTGGTCATGGCGAAGGCTATGGATTGCCACTTTTCGAAGCAGCCTATAACGGATTATCTTTGATCTCACCCACCTGGAGTGGGCAGATGGACTTCATGTGCAAGCCTAATAAGAAGGGCAAGCGCGTACCGCGAATTAATAAAGTGGATTATAATCTGGAAGATGTACAGAAAAGCGCAGTCTGGCCAGGAGTTATTCAAGCTGACTCAAAGTGGTGCTTTGTTAAAGAGAATTCATATAAGGAAGCCCTCCAGGGCGCCCTGGAAAAAGAAACTCATTACAAAAAGGAGGCTACCACTTTGCAAGCCCATATTCGAGAGAACTTTACTCCCGAAAAGATGTATGAGAATTTTGTAACCGAGATATATAGTCCCAGTCCAGAAGAAGAAGAATGGTTGGAGGCTCTCTCGCAAATTGAGATTCTGTAGTGAGAATCCTGTTTCTAGCTGATTTTTATGATCACCAACTCAACGGTGGAGCAGAAAGCAACGATGCAGTTCTTATAGAATATCTTCGACAGTCTAAGAATGATGTAACGTGTAGGGCAACTAAGGACGCTGCAATAAACGAAATTAAAGACTATGATAGACTAATAATCTCTAATTTCATGTTTTTGCAGCCGATTATCAAGGACTGGATTACTAAGCACGCGTCCTATATAATTTACGAGCATGATCATAAATATCTAAGGACACGCGACCCCTCTGTTTTTCACAACTTTAAGGTCCCCTCTCACGAATTGGTTAATGTTGACTTTTATCGTAATGCGATAAGTGTAGTGGTCCTGAGTAATGTGTGCAAGGATATTCTCACCAGCTTAATTCCCGGTGCTACGGTGGAATCTATCGGCACCAGCCTGTGGTCAAAGAAAAAATTAGATTATATCCGATCAGCTTCTCAAGCACCAAAAGCAAATAAAAATGCAGTGGTAAAATCACAAAACCCCACAAAAGGAATGATGAGTGCCATTTCATTTTGCCAACAAAAAGAATTAACATATGACTTGATATCCTCAGCTGACCCATATGAATTTATAGACCTTCTAAGTACCTATGAGAGTTTAATCTTCATCCCACAGGTATTAGAGACATTCTGCAGACTAGTGGCCGAAGCGAAGATGTTACGGTGCCAAGTGTACACAAATAAAAATTTAATAGGCTTTATGAGTGAGTCAGTCTCGACCCTGGAGGGAACTGAATTAACAGACCAGATAGAGATTAGAGTAAAGTCTGCGCTGGAGAAGTTTGAAGAGATTTTGGAGAGATGAAGACAGTTTTTATAAACGGATGCTTTGATATTCTTCACCGAGGACATTTAGAGTTATTCAAGTATGGTGCATCATTAGGCACTACCCTAATCGTTGCTATTGATTCGGATGAAAAGGTTAAAGCCGCCAAGGGACCTGACCGCCCGATCAATAATGTAGAAGATAGAAAATTTATGCTATCATCGTTACGATACGTTGATCACGTAGAGGTCTTTAATACTCCTGATGAGTTAGAAGGACTAATAAAGAGCACTGCGCCGGACATAATGATAGTAGGCTCAGACTGGAAGGGCAAGACGATCGTAGGCGGTCACTGGGCTCGCGAGATTAAATACTTTGAGAGAATAGATGGATACTCCACAACCAAAATCATTGAAAGTATTACTGATAGGTGATGCTTGTACAGATCGCTATTATTACGGTTCTGTAACTCGTCTTAGCCCAGAAGCCCCTGTTCCCGTTTTAAAGCATTTATACACCGAAGAGCGCCTAGGTATGTGTCTGAACGTAGGAGCCAACCTAGAGGCTCTGGGAGTCCTTGTCGATATTATTAAGAATGATGAGATGATCTACAAAGATCGATTTGTTGATGTCAAAACAAAACAGCACCTTCTGAGAGCAGACTTTGGCGAAAGCGATAAGGTCCAGCCGGCTGCTTTGGACAAAATAAGTGTAGGAGGTTATAACGCAGTAGTGGTGTCAGACTATAATAAGGGTTTCATTACTCCCGATGTAGCCTCTGACATTTCAGCCAAGTGTCACGCCGCTAATATTCCATTATTTGTTGATTCCAAAAAGAAAAACCTTGAATGCTACAAGCATTGTTTTATAAAGATTAACGAAAAAGAGAGCACTGAGCTGCAGGAGATGAACCCCACAGCCAAGCTCATTGTGACCCTGGGTCCTCGCGGCGCCCAATACGAAGGCGTTTTATACCCTACCGAAGAGTGTGAAGTGTTTGACGTCTCCGGCGCGGGAGACACATTCATGTCCGCCCTAGTCTATAGATTCCTAGAAAGCAAAGATATCCCCACAGCGCTTAAATTCGCCAATTATTGTGCTAGAATAGTAGTACAAAAGTTTGGTACATACTGCCTACAGCCGAAAGATCTTAAATAAATGAATTATGTGTTCGACATCGATGGAACGATATGTACGCTCACTGATGGCGACTATGCCACAGCAGAGCCGTTGAAGGATCGCATAGATAAAGTGAATGCTCTTTATGATGAAGGGCATACTATTATTTTCCAGACAGCGCGCGGCATGGGCCGAACGCATAATAATGCAGCTCATGCTTTTGAATTATTTTATACGTTTACATACGCACAACTTAAGGACTGGAACGTTAAATTTCATTCTTTATTTTTGGGGAAGCCAGCTGGCGACATTTACATTGATGACAAGGGGATAAAAGATGAAGAATTCTTTGCCGATAAAGTTCGTATCTAAAGGATGGGGCTTTGAAAAGTGGATTGTTAATAACGAAGAGTATTGCGGCAAGCTGCTGTATTTTGTTAAAGACAAGAGATGCTCATGGCACTACCATGTAAAGAAAGACGAAGTGTTTTATATTCAATCTGGCAAAATGCTCGTCAAGTATTCCGACCGTGATGATTTAAACACTGCCCACGAAGTAATATTAGAACGTGGCGACAACTTTCATGTATACCGCGGTCTCCGTCATCAAATGATAGCTCTCGAAGATACTGAGCTATTTGAATTTTCCACTCAACACTTTGATGAAGACAGTTATCGGATTAAAAAAGGAGACTAGAATGCAATATTTTTCCAAAGAAGGGCAAGACCGATTTGCTCACATTTTAATAGGAAACAGGGGAAGCTTCCTGGACCTAGGGTGCAATCACCCATATGGAGGAAACAATACAGCTGCCCTAGAGCATTTAGGATGGAACGGGATAGTCGTCGACTACCAAGACCGCTGGGTGTCCCTACACCAGATGACCCGCGCAGCCCGCGTCCTGCAAGCAGATACAGCAAGCCTGAAATTCATTGAAGATTTAAGACAGATTTCCCCCACTCTTACTTTTGATTATATCTCCGTAGATGTGGATGAAGCCTCAATAGGGACGTTGAGACAATTGATAGACTCCGGCGCGACATTTAAGTGCATGACATTTGAACACTCTTTGTATGAAGACCCCAACCAAAAAGACTTTTCCAAGAGTGTCTTAAGCGAGAAAGGTTATACTATCTTGTTTGAAGATGTATTGTGTGATCTTTCCCACGACGGATATACGAGCCCTCAACCATTCGAGGATTGGTGGATTGATCCCACCGCCTTTCCCGAATCACTTTTAGAGATGAAGGAATCGCATATGTTCCATCGTGAGATCATAGAGAAATTGGTCGTATGGCAAAACTCTCAACAACAGGAGTTCATTGGTGAGTAAAGATACACAAATAGATACTAAGGAAATGGTGGACGGATTTTACAATGCGGACATTGGACAAGACCTCCCGGAGTACGAGATACCTCATATTCCCCGATACAAAGATGTTATCAAATATCTTGAAAAGATTGGAGTCACAAAACACAAGGTTTGTGATATGGGTTGTGGTCCCGGCTATATCCTGAAGAATATGAAAGGGGATAATGAATTAGTTGGTGTCGATGGAACTTTGTTCCAAGACGACAAGGTAAGATTCTACAAAGCAAATTTGGATTATGATAAGTTTTCCGAGGATATCCCAGAGAAAGACGTCGAACATATGTTATGTTTTGAAACATTCGAGCACCTTACAAATCCTTATCATTTTATTCTAGAATGCAAGAAGATGATGAAAATCGGTGGTTACTTTCATTTATCCTATCCCACGGAAGTAATTCAACACAATACCTTCTATCCCGCACTGCTATGGCCCCAGGAAAACTTCGTTGAGTTTATGAACCAGATGGCTTTCCAACTTCACCACCAATTCATTCTGCCCACTCGATTTGGGGGCGTTCATTTCTTTGCGTTTAAGAACCTAGGGTGGTCTGAGATAAAAATGCGGTATCCTAAGCCAATAGAGGATAACGGGCAAGAACCCCCACACGTACAGGTGAACGGATGAAAAAGCATAAAATCTGGGGCATGAGCTATGGTTTAATCGGAGATCTCATAGGAAGTCTCCCCATGCTTACATATTACGAAAAGAAATACCCCAACAGTTATAAATACTTTGCAATCGAGAAGCGGTGTGCCTTCACCGCCCCCCTATTCTTGAATCACCCCTTGATAGACAGGATTCATATTAGTAGCAAGTGGGATGGGTGGGGAGCTGATGATTATAAACTGATTAATTCTTGTGATATAAAAGCTACTTACGAAAATTTTAAGCACGATCGTGTGGACTGGTATAATTTTACGGATTTCGTCGAAGAGACCGCCCTGCTTGCGGGCATACCAGACATCACAGAGGTACTCACTGAAGAAGAAATGAAGCCTAAACTTTACCAATGGTTTGATGTGGGAGTAGCCAACAAGAATTCGCACACCTACAGCAAAAGCAATCAGAATAATCTAGATCCTTTCGAAAAGAGCGTAGCTATTTGGCCATTCGGTCAAGGGCAAGCTAAGTCGGGTCGCTCACCGAACGCACTTTGGTGGCGCAACCTTATAGAAAAGCTAACTAGAAATGGGTTCAGCGTTTTTCATTATGGAAGAGATACTGAGCCACCATTGGCTGACTGCGATGGCTACAATAAAATGACTAGTATGTCGTTTTTTGATCAAGTCAAAGCATGCCTAGCCTCAAATGTGGTTATAGGTGTTAACACCGGACCAATGTGGGTCGTCGGCGCCTACCAAAAGCCCGCAGTTCAGCTAATCACCAATTATTTTCCGGACCATCACCAGAGATTTCACTCATTGACCCCAGTTAATGATAATTCAATAAATCTTTTTGCCAAATCTACGGGGGGATCCGGCTGTAACGGTATTCCGATCGGGCAAGTTGTACAAGCTGTTGTTTATAAATCAAGAGGAGAAGAATAGAATGCCAACTTTAATTTTAAGCTGTGGAAGAACAGGAACAAATATGCTTTTGGAGGTTATGAGAGGCTCCACTGTACTCCAAGCTACTACTGAATATGCGGAGCATAAATATGTTTTCCGACAATGCGCCCAGTTAGAGCCACTCTATCTGAGCAAATGTGACACACATTATGTGGATAGTGCGAGACAAGTGTCTAATTTAATGGATAAAAATCCAGATTTAAAAATCTTGTGGACCCTCCGCGACTTGCGGGATGCTGCAATGTCGAAGCTATACCGCGGCTACCCAAAGCAGATAGGGCACCTACCAGCTGATGACGCTACTTTTGATGGGTGCATCAAAGATATTAGCTGGATGGTGGAGGTATATGAGCACCTTCAAGAGAATTACTCCGACCGAATTATGACAGTTCGCATGGAGGATATGGTTCTGAACTTTGATGAAACTGTTCTTGCTATCTGTGAGTTCGTAGGCATTCCGTTCGAGGAATCTATGCGCAACTTTGTTGACCGCTATAGAAACGCTGAGTATGCAGGGTATAAAGAAATCGATAAATCAAAATACCAGATGTATAAGCGTAAGGATACAGTTTATGATGGATTCTTTGCCACCACCTCTTTTGACTTCGAAATCGAAAAGCTGTTCGAGAGCCTAGAGCCCTATCAGAAAAGACTAGGATATCTAGAGTGAGGCATAATCCTTTTAGGGTGGTAGAAATGTTTGAGGAAACGATGGCAGACTACTGTGGCGCCCCATATGCTATAGCCACAGACAATTGCACAGACGCTCTAATGATTGCCGCTAAATATCTGAACGTAAAGGAAGTAACGATCCCAGCTCGAACTTATCTCTCCGTTCCTCAATCAATACTTCATGCTGGTGGGACAGTTAAGTTCCGAGACTACGATTGGAAGGGCATTTATCAACTAGAACCTTATCCGCTCTATGACTCCGCGAAGAGATTAACATCTGATATGTATATCAAGGGGTCAATAATGTGCCTGTCCTTTCATATTAAGAAGTTACTTCCGATTGGCAAAGGGGGAATGATATTGACAGATGACGAAGATCTGGTTTATTTTGCCAAAAGGTCTCGATATGAAGGACGACACGAAGTACGCATGGATAAGGACAATATTGCGCTTCTAGGCTGGAATGCTTACATGACCCCGGAGCAAGCCGCCAGAGGGTTAACCTTGATGCATAATTACCCTACTCATGCGGAGGACATTTCCAATGTTGATTCGTTCGAAAATGAACCATATTACCCAGACCTCCGAGACTACGATTTATTTAAAGACTGTGAAACGGTAGAATAGCGTGGAGATAAAGGGGTTTTTAAATAGCTATCTTTGTAGGGTAGATGAAACCGAACTTTTGGCTTCGATGGAAAGCCATAGGTCGGAAATGGCTGTCACCGTCCAAGAGACCGACTTTGATCAACTCCAAAAATGGTCTATCAACGAGGATGGGGATTTTGTGCATGATAGCGGTAAGTTCTTTCGTATCTGTGGAGCGGTGGCAAAAAACCCACGAACAGGATACGAAAATTATCAACCGATCATCGACCAACCAGAGCAAGGGATCTTGGGAATCATTACTCGCCAGAAAAATGATCGCATTGAGATATTATTGCAGGCCAAAATCGAGCCCGGCAATCTAGATCATGTACAATATTCCCCAACTGTCCAAGCCACACGCAGCAATTACACCGGCGCCCATAAGGGCAGGGGAGTACCTTACATAACGGACTTTATGCCCGAATCCCCCACAGTCGTATCGCGGGGGTTTCAATCAGAGCACGGGTATAAGTTCTATGGTAAAGCAAATGATAATGTGCATGTATGCGACGATGATGCAACGCCTATCGATAATCGTTTTATGTGGCTTACACTGAACGACATCCGTTTTTTGCTATCCCGGGAGCATTGTATTAACATGGACACTCGCTCCGTACTGGCAACCATTGATTTTATAGGAAAACCCCTGAGTTATGAGGAGATCTTTGCAACGTGCGATATCGATTGCGATATTGAGCGCGACCTCCTATTCTCCTCGCTGTCCGACAGAGGCTCTGTTAATCCCACACTCAGTGTTATAGACTGGGTGGAGACTTGTAAGCAGAACAAGAGCACAGAACAGAGTATCGTTCCGCTTCTCACCATTCTCCAAAAAGATTGGGAGTTGTCCGACAGAAAACTTCTCAGCACCAAGAACAAACACTTTGAATTAGTTGGAGTAGAAGCCTCCATAGCATCGAGAGAGGTGTCCGCGTGGCATCAGCCTATTGTAAAAGATAATATTCCCAAAATTTATGCCTTTTTGTTAAAGAAGATCAATGGGATTGTTCATGCGTCGGTACAGATGGTGGAAGAGGACTTTAGCTGGTCAGGTCCAGAGCTTGGACCGACCCTTCACGGGATAGAATCTCACGACGACCTACTAAATCAATTATCCTCCTTTGGCTTAACTAGCGAGAATTCACGGGTCATATACGATAAATACCAATCCGAAGAGGGTGGCCGGTTCCTAGAACAAAAAAACAGATATATGCTCATAATGCTCGATGAGAATACACCGCTGGAGGCGGGAGTAGATCACCGATGGATGACATTTTATCAGCTGAAGAAGCTCACATCCCAGGAGTGCAGCGTGAACATCGAGGCTCGAACCTTATTATCAATTGCATCCTACTATACCGGAGGCACCTCTCATGACAATTAAGATTGGAATTTTAGGATGTTCCTCTATAGCTCAAAGAATGGTGATCCCGGCAATTATCAACTCGCAGGAGTTTGTTTTAGCGGGAGTTGCATCACGATCCTCCTCAAAAGCAGCCTCTTTCGCGCAAACGTTTGAAACAACGGCGCATACATACGAGGGCTTACTAAGTGAGGACATTGATGCTGTTTATGTCTCAGTCCCGGTGGGATTGCATTATTACTGGGGAAAAAGGGTCCTGGAGAATAACAAACACTTGTTGCTTGAAAAAACATTTACCGAGACTCATGCTCAGGCGGTAGAGTTGTTTCAAATTTCACGAGATAGGCAGTTAGCATGCATAGAGGCACTGATGTATCGGTATCACCCTCTTCAAGCTCAATTAACCACAGCTATCGAGGACCTGGGGAAGATTCAACATGTTGAAGCCCATTTTGGATTCCCGCATTTTAATGATCGCTCGGACATCCGTTACTCTAAAGATCTCGGCGGCGGCGCCGCATTAGATAGCCTCATATATCCTTTGAGTTTTATTTTTGGAATATTGGGAACAGAATATGTTGACCATAAAGCGTCTCTTTATTACGACAAAATCTCGGGTGTTGATGAGCGCGGTTATATTCATCTTGAATATGAAGACGCGTCTGCCGCCCTATCGTATGGCTTTGGGCACTCATACCGCAACGAGATAGCGGTATGGGGCAGTGACGGCATCCTGAAGCTCCAGAGAGCCTTCTCACGACCCTCTACGTGTACCACACCTATCGACATCTGGACAAACAACGTCCACACCGCGATAGAGACAGTACAATCTGATCATTTTGTTGATATGTTGTCGGCGTTTGCCGGTAACGTAGAAACCTTAAATAATAATAGTACAGATACCTTATCAAGAATCTGGTTTATTGAAAAAATATTAAATTCTAAAGGAGAGAAATTATGATGAATTTACTTATTACTGGAGGCTGTGGCTTTATTGGGTCTAACTTTGTTGAACTAGTCTTAACAGAGATGCGCGATGCAGTCAATAAAGTGGTGAATCTAGATGCCCTTACATATGCGGGCACCACCGAGAATACACAGGAATTCACTGAGGATGAGAAATACATCTTTGAAAAAGTAGACATCTGTAACCTCGCAGAAGTTCACAGAGTTTGCAATCAACACGACATAACACACATAGTTCATTTGGCAGCGGAAAGCCACGTGGATAATTCTATTCTTAATCCGCGAGCATTTATCGACACTAATGTTTTAGGGACCTATAATTTACTCCAAGTTGCTAAGCAAAACGGACTGAGGTTCCATCATGTTTCGACCGATGAGGTTTACGGTGAACTTGGAGAGACAGGGAAGTTCAACGAGAACACAGCTTATGACCCGCGTAATCCTTATTCAGCTTCCAAAGCATCATCGGACTTTCTTGTGATGGCCTATTATCACACATACGGACTTGAGGTCACGATATCGAATTGTTCAAATAATTATGGACCGCGCCAGCATCAAGAAAAGTTTATTCCTACGGTTATTTCGTGTATACTAAACGGAAAGAAGATTCCCCTTTACGGTACGGGCACCAATATACGTGATTGGATTTATGTTAAGGATCACTGTATTGGGATCTGGGATGTCCTTACATCAGGCGTCATCGGAGAAACCTATTGTATTGGGTCCAACTGTGAGAAGAGGAATATTGATATTATTCATACCATATGTTCCACGATGGGAGTAACCCCGGAAGAGTCCATAGAGTATGTGGAAGATCGTCTCGGACATGACTTTCGGTATGCCATTGACAGCGCGAAGATAACTGAAAACCTATCTTGGCGCCCACGGACATCGTTTGAGGATGGAATAGAAATGACAATAAGGTGGTACAATGAAAAAAACTAAAGGAATAATCTTAGCTGGAGGTCGCGGCACTCGCCTGTACCCGCTAACAAAGATTACCAATAAGCATCTTTTGCCTATTGGGGGCAAACTAATGATCGATCATCCTATTGGGTGTCTAGTCGGTGCTGGAATAACAGACATCATGATAGTCACAGGAGTGGAACATTGCGGCGCCATGATGCAACATTTAGGCTCCGGAGCCGAGCATAACTGTTCCTTTACATATCGAGTCCAAGACCAGCCTGATGGCATTGGCGGCGCCCTAGCGCTATGTGAGGATTTTGTGCAGGACTCCGATTGCGTTGTGTTATTAGGAGATAATATTTTCCAAGAAGACCTGACGCCTCACGTAGAGGAATTCAAAAAGAGCACAGCAAACTGCCGATTGTTTTTTAAGAGAGTGGGCGACCCACGAAGATATGGTGTTGGAGTATTCGAAAATCAAAAGCTTGTAATGGTTGAAGAAAAGCCAGAACTCCCGCAGACGGATTTAGCCTGCGTGGGAATATATTTCTATAGCCACAAAGTCTTCGATATCCTCCAGGATATGAAAATGTCGGACAGAGGAGAATATGAGATCTCAGATATTAATAACACTTTTATCGATTCTAGTGACTGTGATTACACAATCATGAGCGGCCGCTGGGCTGACGCTGGGACTATGGTCTCATACCATACAACTAATTGGACGATGTTTAATGAAAAGTGAGCTGAAATTGCTAATCACCACTCGTGCTGATGAGGGTATAAAAGAGATGACGGATATTACTCATCCTCTAATTAAAAAATATGCCCAGCGCGTGGGAGCAGATTTCATGGTCCTTGACCACACACCCCCCTCCGATTCGGGAGACGGTAGACCTCATTATCGTATCTTAAAACATTATGATCTTCATGAGGAATACGATAGAATTTTACATATTGATTCGGATATGATCATCGTCCCGGGCTGCCCTAATATATTTGAAGCAGTTCCGTACGAGAAGATAGGAACAGTACTAGAGGATAAGGGATCCCGGAAGCATGCACGCCACCAGCTTATAAAGCAATCGCAAGAACAATTTGGGAATATTGGATGGACAGAGGATTATATTAATACCGGACTTTTTCTCACATCCCGGTGCCATAAAGATATCTACCAGCCAATCAACGGTCAGTACTGGACGGGCTTTGGGAGCGACGATATTCAGCTTGGCTATCTGATAAAGAAACACCAATTTGAAATTATAGACTTACCTTTTCAGTATAATCACATGACCATGTTCTCAGAACCATGGAATAATAGTCCCAATAGGTTTAAATCCTATTTAATTCATTATGGGGGACGCGGAGTCTTTGATTCCCATGTTGGTACCAAAATGGAACAAATGAGAAAAGACTACGAGAGATTATATGGAAAAGCTCTCCGAATCCTATTCGTTGGTGTGTTTGATACCGACTTTAGATCAACCAATACCTCACAGCTCCTATCCTTTAAAAAAATAGGACAAAGAGTAGTGGGCTACAACTACCGAGCAAAGTCCGCTGAACTAGGACCCGTAGCCAGAGATGCCCACCTGCTTAAAACAGTACAAACCGGTGATTTTGATTTGGTCGTCTATAGTAAATGCAACACTGTGGGGTACGACACCTTTCAGAAGATAAACGAAATGACTAAGACATGCCTCTGGTTTATGGATCCTTTACAGACATACGATGATGAGATGCGACAGAAAACTCAATTAGTAGATTATTTTTGTTGTGACAAGCAAAATGTCTTGGAACAAGCGATCCAGCTCAATCCAAGATCCTATAGAGTCTGCGAGGGATACAATCAAGAAGTAGATATGCACCTCCCAGACATCGAGAAAGAGTATGATGTGAGCTTTATAGGAAATACCTATGGCAAGAGGCAGGAAATGATTGCAGCGGTGAATCACCCAATAAAGCTCTTGAGTAACGCATACGGTCGCAAGCATGCCGTGGCCGTCAATAAAAGCAAAATCAACTTAAACTTTTGTACGGATGCCGGTGCTTCGGACCGAGTCTATAAGGTCCTAGGAGCAGGTGGGTTTTTACTCACAGATGACTGGGACGGTCGCGAGAACGATTTTGAGGATATGAAAGATCTGGTGATATTTGATGGTATTGACGACCTTAACGCCAAAATAGCATACTTTTTAGCTCACCCTGAAGAAGCCGCGCAGATAGCCCTCCAAGGACACGCCAGTGTACAGAAGTTTAATCGCCTACATTGGGCATCAGAAATCGTCAAGAGAGCTGATGACTAGGGGCGAAACACTTGTCGCCGGACCATGGGCGGGCGAATTTGGTTGGGAACTATTTGCATGGCAGGCATATGTGCGGGCTCTCTCTAGAGATTTTAACCACACAGTTATTGTAGGACGCGAAACATCAAAGAGTTTGTATATGGACTTTGCCGATGAGTATATTGCCGTGACGCCCACAGGAGGGGATGCAGATTCATATTTTATGCATAATTATGATATTAATGCAGCAATGAAAGAAGTTTTGATGGGGAGGAAAGAACTGCTCACAGCAGCATCGACTATATTCGTTCCTCGCCGCCTGGGAAACCCACCTCACACTCCCCATGACACCTCAATCCAGGTAGGCAATCATCATATCGTGCCGGAATATATTCGTTTTGGCGAAAAATTAGAGAAGAGTTACGATTATGTTTTTCATATTCGACAGCGTTCTTTCCGTAATGCCGATAATTGGCATATGGAAAAGTGGAAAACATTAAGAAAACTATTGGGAGATGTTACAATAGCATGTATAGGCATTCCAACCGAAGCCGGCTGGATCGAGGGAACGGAAGACATGCGAGGAAATAACCTAACTACTACACTTAATATTTTACATAATGCTAAGTGTGTTGTGGGACCTTCTTCCGGACCTATGCATCTGGCCAGTTTATGTGGCGCCCCTCATCTAGTATGGGGGAGGCGGAATATGTCTCTTACTCGCTACGAGAAAAATTGGAACCCACTTCAGACGGAAGTCTTGTTTGTTGAAAAACACGGCTTTCATCCGAGTGCTGAATATGTCTATGATACGCTTAATCTATGGAGAAAAAAATGACGTTATCGAATCAAGCTGTAGGAGCCTTAATGATGGCTCTTCAAAAATCATTAATGGAACAAAGTGATATTGTGCCTGTCTTACAAGGGATGGATTTTGTTTCAGCCGACGGAACGACCCTCGATGTAACAAATCCACCAGTAGTATCCCTCGAAGGAGTGGAAGTAACTGAGAATACCGAAGAAGAGAGTACCGTTCTCATCCCGGAAGGCTAAATATGCCGCGCTATAACTATCGGTGCACCATATGCAAAACTACGCAAACCATACACCACCTATCGGATGAAACTATTACGGGGTGTACGAAGTGTAAAAGTACAGATAGTATGAAAAAATTACTGAGTAGATTTACGACGAGTCCTAAGAAAACTGTTGTGTCTAAACCGGGTAGTATCACTGAGGACTTTATAGTGGATGCCCGCGAAGAGCTTCTCAAGCAAAAAAGAGAAATGATGGAGGACTCATGATTCAAATTTATCTATTATTAGCAGCTTTGATAGTAATAAATGGTCTTTTGGTATGGTATATTGCACGCCTTTTGCGAAAGTTTATGTTTATATCTGAAAACCTATCGGACCTGTTCTTAACTAATAAGGCATTTGATGTGTTTCTAAGATCGATGTATAGCATGGAGAACTACCATGGCGAACCCATGATTCAAGAGTTAATGATGAGGGTTCAGGAAGTCCTAGAAGAAATGGAAAATTTCCGAGATATATTTCAATATGGTCTCGACGCAGAATTAGAGGAAGAACTAAATGCCACGCAAGAAGAGAACTAGAAAAAAGAATCATTATTTTACCAGCGTCCATGAGGATGCGATCATTAAGTACGCTAACACTGATGACAGGGAACTTCGCTCAAAACTTTACGAAGAATATATCCAGCCGGCTTTTGATCAAATGGTTGATAAGATTATTTATACTTATCGGTTTACCACGCTGCCCAATATTGATTACTTAAAAGCTGACTGCAAGGTATGGCTTACCACAATCTTAAATAAATACGATCCAAGTAAGGGATCCAAAGCGTTTTCCTATTTTTCGGTAGTAACCAAGAACTGGTTTATCCACAAGGTCAAGAGAACGCAAAAGAGAAATAGAACAGAGATCTTCATGGAAGATATCATCAGTCAGCTCGACGAAGATCTAATATCGCAAGAGAAAACCTATTTTCAGATGCGTTCCGAGATGGAGTTCTGGTCCTCCCTTCATGGCGAGATCGACACTTGGGACTCCTTCATGCTTAAGGAAAATGAAAAAAAGGTTCTGATGGCAGTCCGGATCCTCCTAGAATCAGCCGATCAAATAGAAATTTTCAATAAAAAAGCTATTTACTTATATCTTAGGGAGATTACAGGACTCAATACCAAACAAGTCGTTAATAATCTTAATAAACTAAGAAAACGATATAGGACGTTTAAGAACAAATGGCAAAACGGCGAGATCTAAGCCTAGACGAATATCTAGAAGAGACTACAAAAAACATCAGAGAAGACCGCGCAATGGCCAAGTCGCTCCTTATGGACGTTATGGCTGACATGGCTTCGTCCGCAACCGACCGCCGAGAGATGGGACCAATCGCTGCCAAGTTCGTAGAAAACCTCCAACGGTCCAATGAGCAAATGGTTAAACTTGCTTCGATCCTCCAAAGACAAAAGACAACCAACGTTGGGCTCACTGAAAATGACAAAGAAGAACTCTTTGACTTATTGAACGAGAATAAAGACTGATGGGTGGCGGCTTAAATCTCGAAGACCTCAGATTTGGGGAACTTAATAACATCAAAGAGAATGATGATAATGCATCCGGCGATCGGCGCCGAACCAATACAACAACTACTTGGAGATTTGCCACCGAAAAAGCATATGAAGTAAACACCCTAGAAGACCGCGACACGTTTAACGGGATTGTCATAAATTCACGAATGGTCACTGTGCCTCTAGTTGAAGACTCTACAAAACTCGCTCAACTTAAGTCTAAAGTAGCGTATGAAATCGAAGACTCCTCTCCCGCAGCTGCGGCAGCCTTTCTCTACAAAGTCTACATACCGGAGCTATCTGCTTTGCCGCCCCCCGACAGCGCCACGGATCCTATAATCCAGAATTATTCAGACGTCATGTTGGCACCTGGGGTGGTAGACGCGGGATCCTCCCCCGATTTACCATATGGTACACAGGTCGTTGTGACCTATGCTGATATGGGAAATATGACAGGGGCAAAGATCACCGCTATCACATCCCGCGGCAATCCGATGGTTCAGTCCGATCCATGTGGGCGCAACCTGCAAAGTAGCTATAATAATGGAACCCCCACTACGGTCGGCTCAATCTGGGGCGATGATCCACATGAGAAACGTATGATGGACTCGGCAAAGAGACTTAAGCTTCTACGTCAACAAATTTTTGAAGACTCGTCGGATACGTGGAAAGTCGCCCGCGGCGACGAGGACGGACCATTTTCGAAAAAGACAAAGCGCCCCTGGACTGATAACGCTATCTTATCTCTCACCGACCAAAAAGCACTTAAAAAGAAATTCCAGCCAAAAATTAATCAAGTGGCTAAGAATGTTGGTATGAAAGTTGAGACCCTTGAAAGGATCTTTAAGAAAGAGAGTGGCACATTTGACCCTTATGCTATCAATAATAATACATCGGCTACTGGGCTGATCCAGTTTATGCCTGAATTTTCTGATGCCGGCACGGCAGGGTCGCTGGGCACAACTGTAGAAGAATTGTTAACTATGGGTCCCGATAAACAATTAGATTATGTAGAAAAATATCTTAAAAGAGGTAAAAGAGACTCTGCCAACTGGGAGGAAGTAGACTGGTATTTTATTGTGTTTTATCCGAAGGCTATTGGAAAACCTGATAGTTATGTAATTGGTACCGCGAAGACGGCTGCGGTAAATCGGAACTATCAGGACCCGCAACATCCACAGAGATTAATCACCCGCCGTCGCGTTAAAGCTAGATGGTACGGCACCGAGAAATAGGGTCACAATATATTATGAAAAAATCAGCTAAAGCAATCAACCTAGATCTCCTTACAAGCGCAGATCGTGCCATGTATAACACTATGAACCGGGAAGACCAAGACTGATGGGTGGCGGTTTAAACCTCAAAGACCTCAGATTTGGGGAACTTAATAACATCAAAGAGAACGATGCTAGTGCATCCGGCGATCGGCGACGCACGAATACAGCAACTACTTTGAGATTTGCCACCGAAAAAGCATATGAAGTAAACACCCTACAAGGGCGGAACACGTTTAATGGGATCATAATAAATGCACGCATGGTCACTGTGCCTCTAGTTGAAGATTCCACGAAGCTGGCTCAACTTAAGTCCAAAGTAGCATATGAGATCGAGGACGCCTCTCCCGCAGCTGCGGCAGCATTCCTCTACAAGGTATACATCCCAGAGTTATCGGCTTTGCCGCCCCCCAAAAGTGCTACGGATCCTATAATCCAGAATTATTCAGACGTCATGTTGGCACCTGGGGTGGTAGCTGCCGGCGCCTCCCCTGATCTGCCCTATGGCACCCAGGTCGTTGTGACCTACGCCGATATGGGAAACATGACAGGGGCAAAGATTACTGCCATCACATCCCGCGGCAATCCAATGGTTCAGTCCGACCCATGCGGCCGCAACCTGCAAAGTAGCTATAATAATGGATCATCGGCAAGTCTAGGTAGCTGGACCAACGATAGTTCTCCTATTATAGAAACCAACCCTGGCGTTGCTAGAGTTAAGAAAGCTGATCAGAAGAATGTTAATTGGGGCGGGAACTCTAAACTACAAGAGATGTTGGAAGCTCTTAATTTGTCTGCGGAAACAGAAGGAATATATCTAGCATCGACTAGCGCCGTGCGAGGCGGATACGACCAGGCTCGAATCATGCGGGATAATTATTACAACAACGGTGGCGCCAACGGCGGAAGAAAATATTTGAGCGATTTATATACGTCCAGTGGACCAAAGTATGCTACTATTTTAGAAATGACACACTTGACAGCAGACGAACAGATTCGCAAGGGTGTTAGGGAGATTTGGTACATGAGTAACAATAACCATTCTAATGGAGTCTCTCTCGATATACGGTTTGGCTTCAGCGAGACCGACGCAATTCCTACCGCGCAGTCGCTCCCACCAACAAGAGTCACCAAGGTCATCACGGAGGCTCTAAAAATTTACCCTATAGATGTACTGATGGAAAAAGATCATTTTCACCTTACAGCCCTGGGCTTCGACGGGGAAAGTATTGTGAGGTTCTCAAGTAAAGCCTGCCGAACTTGCCGCGTCGGGAAGAAAGTGATCAAAGATGGAATACTGACCTACGGGGTAACAGACAGTGAAACCTCACCGACGTCTGAGTAGTGCCCAAGAATAGTGTTGTGAGAATAGGAACAGAGATATGAGTAAAACAAAGACGAAAGCAATAAATCTGAGTCTCCTCACGAACGCGGAACGGGCTATGTATAATGCTATGAACCCGGAAGAACAAGCCGCGTTTCTAGGTTACGGTAAAGGCGCGCGCAATAATTTTGATACTCCCAATTTTATTTCCACTAAAAACGAGGATGTAATTCAACAGGGCAACTCTTTTATTGTTCTGGGGCTGGACAGACCTGGAAGTTTTTTGTCAACGAGAATGGAGACTCACGCAGCTGCAATTGACATTGTGGTGGGACGCAAGTCTTTCCTCGGCCGCCGGGCAGATGATAAAGGAAAAGAATTATTTGTTGACCCTGATCCAATCCTAGATGCCGCCCGCGTCTATATCTCACAGAAATCCAATCCCGACGGAATGTTTCGACTGGCCGGCGGCACAGTCGGTAATACCAGCAACATTGCTCCTCGCAGTACAGTAGCGCTCAAAGCTGATACTCTACGGCTCGTAGCGCGAGAGAACATTAAATTAGTTACAAGAACAGATTCCTACAATTCCCAGGGGGGCGAGATATTAACCTCTACAGCACAGCCTTATGGGATTGATTTAATCGCATGCAATGATGACTCCGACATGCAACCGCTAGTGAAGGGGGATAACTTACGAGAATGTTTGACAGAGATTGTTGGAGCGATTAATGAACTAAGAGGGTTGTTCAACAACTACGTCGATGAAAATCGAAATCTTACAATTGCTATGATGAGTCACACTCACCATTCTCCGTTCTACGGGATTCTCACATCCCCAGACTTCACTAATCTGACACAGACTGCTGCCAAAACCTTGATTAACAATATTACCGATGTAACTGCACAACTTCCCATGCATGCTACTAAGTGTGCTTTCATTGAAACCAATTATTTAGGCGCCGCGGAAGTGGTAGACAGTGTAGGTGAAAATGGAAAAAGTACATATATATTAAGTAAATATAACCACACGAATTAACTCAATGTCCCTTACTGTAAAACGATACCCGAATAAGCCTTTCAAGATACCTTTCTATGACACAGCTTCTAAAAAGTTTAAACTTAAGCTGAAGGTATCCAATTTTGGCAGTCAAATCTCAGGCACCGAACGCCGGGAAATACAAGAAAAAGCTGTTAAGTATTATCTCGACAATTATCTTCCTGAATTTTATGCTCTTCGTTTCGATCCCGCAGCCTTTGAGGAGATGTTGCCTACCCAACCAGCAGATGCTCAAGGAAATCCGGGCGCCCCGACCATATCGATTGATGATATTGAGGGGATTATTAATGATATCCAAAGGTCTTTGCAAGTAGAGAATCATTTCAATACGGCGCCACGCTCCAACCAAAAAATTGTCATCATCAGTACGACGTACGAGTTTTATAAGCGACGTCAAAAGCTAGAAAAAGATAATCAGATGCCGTCTTTTGAGGCAAATCTGCAGTTCTTCCGCGATGATAGAAATCTTAGCGCTCCTAATGCGGAAACGACCCTTTTTATAGCATCTATTGGTACGCAAAATAAAGCTTTTAATGATGGCATGCGCTCTTTCGGTCAACAGTACCAAAATTTTGAAGGACAACTAAGCATCAACGTTGATTTTAGTTTTCTTCAGACTGACATCCAAAAGATTTTAAATGCTTTAATTCTAGATTTAGTAGCCCAGCTCCGCCGAAGTGGTACCTCAATGGACTTTCGCGACACCGATACACTTACGATTCAATTTGGAACTAAGAGAGGGAAGCCCCGTGTGGTAGGTATGGAATATCTCGTTGTCGAAGAATCTATTCAAAGCCAACCTCTGAAGGTGGGGCTGTTCACGGCGATTAAATATAATAGAAGCTTCCGCGACCCGCTGAGTGTCGCCACCCTCAAAAACTACCAGAATGTGGTAGAGTCGATTCAGCAACCACAGGGCTCGGCGATTCAATCTTTTCTCGCCACATCCGGTCAACTTCAAGGCGGACAGCAGAGTTTTCTAAACTTTCTGGAATCACCCGACCTTGAAGCTGCCTTCCCTAGTGGATCGTGGGGAGACAATTTAGAGATTATAGGCAACGACTTGGCAAACGGGATGCTTCTCAACGATCTCACCGGATCAGGCGCCGACCTCCAAAATGAAATGATTAAGGTCGCGGTCGCAGAAGGTTTACTGGATATCAACGACACAGCACAGCTGGAAAATGGACTCCGCGTTTTTGTAACTGAAGGAGATCTCCGGGAACTGAAATCAAAAATTGCTGATAACCCTGAAGTATATCTCAAGGTTATGGAGAAACAGAAAGCCCGAGTCCTAGCCAAAGGAGTTAAGGTCACGAGCGTTATTCAAAGAATATTGGAACAGGGCCCAGCAGGACTTCTGGGAAAAAACCATGCTGTTAGTCGTCTTTTTCAATCTCTCGGAATTGATCAATTAATTAAAGAAGCCATCCTCTGTGCTACCTTTGGTTTAAACTATGAGGCTAGCCGCATGGCAGGCGCAGTCGGTCGAGCAATCCAGTCAGCCGGCGCGTCACTGGGACCTGGTGGCGGACGATACTATCAGCCGCCACCTAGTGCATCTGCGGAACTCGGAATTAAGATCCCGAAGTTTGAGACTTTAATGCTGAAGCCAAAACTCAAGGACGGTGATGTCGGGAAATTGATTAAAACTATCCTAGTTGATGCTCTCAAAGAGATGGCGATGGGAATTATCTCACAAATAGCAGATCTAATAAAAGAGAACTGTGATTTTAATAACCCCAGTGCAACTGATTATGGATCCGTTAATGTGGAGGACCTGCTGCCTCCGGATCAATGGCAGCCGAGCGTCTCAGGACAGTCACAGCTTGATTCTCTAGCTAATAATTATAATTTATCCGTTGAGGAAATAAAACAGTATCTGCGAGATGTTTCTTCTATTCTAAGCTCAGTTGATATTTGTACTCTTTTTACCGATAGAGATAGTGCCTCACAGAGTCTGATAGAGAGGATTGTAGAATATAACGAGGCGTATGAAAATCCCGCAGTTCAGCTGACTCTGACGAGTCCCACATCTGTGATGTCATTTTATGCTGCCATGTCCCAGTTCGTTGATGTGAGCGATCTGTGCGAAGAAATTGCCAACACCTCCTACCAACTAAACCAGGCGGATGTATGTCTGCTGTTAGACGGTGCAGATTTAAATCTTGATAATATCCAGCTTCCGGAGATAAATTTAGATTGCCCCGATAAAGAGAATTATATCAATGATCCGACTATCACGATCGCAGTTCCCGAGGCATTTAATGCGCTGGTCGAAACAGTAGAGGTTCAATTTATTAGTGCCGCATCCTCTCTCAAAGAAGTACTTCTGGAGCCGGTTATACTCCGAGGCGCCGAGTCTAATGTATTGAGCAGCGTCGCAGCAACCGGGGAATATCGTCCTGTGCAATCAACGGGCTCACTGGAAACTTTAGACCCAGCCATTCTTAATAATATAACTGATACCTTTGGTGCCATTGCCGAGGGGTCTGAGGAATTCATAAATATATTTAAAGAGTGTGAGGATACCAACTTCGCGAAGGTCTTCGGCTTCGATCCCGCACAGTTCACTGATGCAGTAGCCACGATAATTAACATCATTAGCACATCTGTCGCAGACGATGAATTTGCAAACGCGATCGGGGGAATCAACTCAAAGCTAAACAATATAGCTGCATCAGGACTCCAAGGGGAAGATGGTCCAAGTCCAGCAATCACCGCTTATAAATTTAATCCCGCATTTTACTCTAGTTTTGTGGACTATATTGATCTTAATAATACTACGTACGATTTTGTAAGTCCCGATTATCCTTACACAGCTCCCAATCACTTTTCATCTCGTGCTAATGCCAGTGAAATGGAGTTTACCTCTGTAGATCCCGTCGCCGCGGCTACAAGCTATACTGAGTTGGAACTAAGGTTTACGTTTCCTGTGTTGCCCCCATCTGTAACCGCCACCCCTCCCACTTTTGAACATAGCCACACGGACTTGGCGGGTAACGTCGTGACTCACGCCGACCATTCTAACGTCACAGGACCTCATAGTCATGCCGACCCGCCACTTGTGTGGGACACATCTCAAGGACTTAACGATCAACCAGCACCTGGACTCGTCCCAGACACCAGCGACTATATTGCCATGAGCTTTCCGCGCTTTACTACTTCTGGCACTCCGGAAGACTTTGTAAAATTTGAGTACAACAGCGCTTCCTCCCTAATTTTATCTGATGATGTGGTGTCTTCGTTTGATCGAGTTGACAGTGAGTATTGGCTCAATTACGATGATATATCGCCACCCGATCAGCGAAATCCTTATGTGGACCGATTTGTACAAGCATATCTTACCTCTCCTTTCGCGACAGAGCCTAATTTTCCATCGACCAAAGAGATTGAGACACACCATTTCCCACAGGCACACGCTGCTCTTCTTGATGCTGTATTTGACTATATCAAAGATAATGGAATATTCGACGCTGCCACTCTGCAGGCACTTAATCTATTCCACTTAAACACTAATTGCCCAGCAGATGAAGTGGCCGATTTCCTCGATGTCCGCGGCATCCTAGAGCAGATGAAGAATGAGTATGTTGAGTCAGCATGCGGCGATGATACTCGTAAAGTGCCGTTGCGCATGAAGATCAGAAATATTATAAAATTTGGATTATACCTTCTGCTGATCCAGATGCATATTGCAGAGTTTATTATTAAAAACATTTTTGTCTTCTCGGCATTCACAATAGAATCACTCCTAGAAGATCGTCAGGGATATCTCTTTAAGTTTTTTAGAAGCCAAGTTATGAAATCCTTCTTAGAGTATATTGACTCATCTAAGGTAGAGGAATTTGAAGAGTCCTCAATCCGCCGCAATCTGGCAGAATACTTCAACCTGAAGGTGCGTAGACCCCTGGTGGAGAATAACGGTGGGATTCGCTTCACAACTGAACCCACAGATATAGTATTCCCCACAGGCACAGACTTTTCCATGACAGACGAAAGTCCCTTTATTGGATTCGATGAAATAATTGATTATATGATCATCGAGAGACTCAATTATGCTCGGCTCCCGATAAATAACGCCATCAAGAAGGCTCTCCCCGATACTAATCAAATTGATTTAAATGAGGTGTTGTTGGCCTCTATGCAGGTCTTGGTGGCGCCCCAGACGATTGCCGATGCAAACACTGGCGAAGAAATCTTGGCTCCAAACAGTCCCGCAGCTATCCGACAGGCTGCAAGGATTGTCTTCGGCAATACACCCACAGTCTTTCTGGTAGCCAAGCCGACATCCCCACTCAATAGTGTATACATTACATATACATATTCGATGTGGTATTATGATGGTGAAAGCGGTATCGTAGAAGATGAAGCGGGCAATACTTCGGTGGTAACCGTAGGAAAGCAAATTATAGGATCCGGCGACGCCGTGAAGTTGTTGGATGGATTCTATACGCGCACAGAAACTTCTGGCGACCAGCTGGCAGGCGTACGTGCGGCTCTTGATGCTCTTCCTCAAAATAAATCTGAAGCAATTCAAGCAGCTCAAGACCAACAACTCAGCGGCGTAAGCGCCGCGGCAGCTCTTCGGGGTACCTCCAAAGTCTCTCCCACGCCATCTGTCACCGTTAATGCCACTCCAAACCTTTCCGGACGCGCCGTCGACAAGCTGCTGAGTGCTAATCCCATGGACATGATCGAGGATCTTCGAGACATCAGCAATGTTATCTTTGCCCCTCTCATTAATCCGCCACCGACCGGACAGCTCAATGGGGGCAATGTACATCTCAGTCGCGTACTAGCAGATTCGCACCTATACACCGCAGCGTCACTAACTACTGCCATTAATGTATTGGAAACAAAAGAAGCAGGAATCCGTGACTTGGTCACAGAGATTATGGGAGACGCCAACGCCGGCGTTGCAACCCTAGTATATACAAGATTTACCCTCGTAGCCGACGACGGACAATTAGCGCGTCACTACATGATAGAGGATATCATAGACGGGCTATACAGTATTCTAGACAATGCGTACGCAGCGTTCACAGCACAGTCAATTAACGAAATCCCCGGACTAGTTAGGGACCTTCTTTGGGATGACTTAGGAATAAGATGGTAATGTTAGGGAATAGATAATGGCAATTTTAACACGATTACAAATAGCCCGGGCCATTTACGGAGGGCTCTATGACACTCAGGACTATCTTGTGTATAAAGAGTGGGACGGTAACTATCAAATGAGCCCAACGGGGGTTTCATCGACAGACTCTATTCTACCTTCCTCAGATACTGGGCTCAGAGGTACGACTACGACTGACACTGATTCTGATGCCCCTCTCACCTACCATGAGAGAGAGAAAGCCCTTCTATTGGAGCTTGGCGCCGGCGCATCGCCAAGGCTCGGGGGTAATCCGGCACTTTGTGATCTAGGAGCAACCATAGGAGATGTGAAGCGCGTCTGGGATTCCGCCGCCAATGGTAACTTCCTCGCCAAAATCGGTGATAAAAATTCAAGCCGCCGCGAGGAGTGGTATTATCAATTCCTCGATATAAAAGATTTGATAAACAACCAATTTTTGGGCGGCAATCCTGACGCAGTAAACCCGGGCGCCTGGCTAGAAGATATTAATTACCTTACGCCGGAAATGTATACCTATATGGATATGGATGGAGACGGCTATAACGATGATGTAATATATTCGGGACCAGAACGATCCACAGACACAGTTAAAAAAGTTATTCAAGATGAACTCCAGCGCTTCCGCAGTTCTGTTTATGCTCCAAATAGTGCCGGCTCTGGCGATCGCCAGTTGTATTTTGACATGGCTTACGCGAGCACCATCGCCCGCGCACGTTATCTTGGACCACTCACTCCTGTAGCGATGCAGACGAAGCAGTACTTCTTAGATCTTGAGCGGAAACTCGCAACTCGACCACTGCCGAAGGCGTTTACCCTTAACAACACCGCCGATACTTATGAGAAGCGAGTTAAATGGGTGGGTACCCGCTTTATTGTGCGTCTCTATGCAATGCATAACGCGCTCTATGGCTCGGACCTGCTCCCGTTCAAGTTCGGTAGCAGCGTCGTTAAAGTACAGGCTAACCCCACTGTAGTCCGATATATAATAGCTAATATACAAGCTGCACTGGAAATCATAGCGATAGATCAGCAAACCTGGATCGACGACGAACCTCTGCGTGACGCCCTTCGAGGAGAGGTACAGGAAGATCTCACAGCAACCAAACTCGAAGATACAGGCTTCACCATAGAGAGACTCCCCCGCTCCGCCATAGCATCGATATCACAGAATGTGGCATATAAAGAGCTGTTCTCCACAACCTTTAACCAGGGGCTTCTGACAGCTGTTCCCATGATCCAAAGCCTGTATTTGACAAGCTTGCATTTTCCTGACCTAAATGATGTGTTCCTAGGTCCGAAGAGAGAAGCACTGAATCTCCTACTCCAGACAATAGAAGGAGACACTGGATTTCCAGATGAGCCTGATCTGTCACGCCCCGCCTCCGCCGCGGCCATCGCTAATGCCAATGGCATGCCACCGGAGGAGTTTGGATTAAATGCAGGTAAATTTATTTTAAAGATGTTGATTCAAACGCCTATTAGTATTCTAAAGGGACTAACAGAGCTGATAGATCCACATGTGGCTATCACAAAGGTTATTAAAATTGCTACGTCTCAAGGGTTTAACGCCGCAGCTGAAGCCCTCAAGCCTGCAGCCACGGCTATCAATACTTCTTTAGAGGAAGCTGAGATTGTAGAAAAAGGAACTGCAACTGGTAAAGATTTGATGACTCTGATTTTATGCCTAGTGGACTATGCCTTTGAGCAAGGAGATACTGGGATCCAGTCTACCCTACCCCCGAACGCCCCCCCACTACCGGGCAATTTCTTTCCGGATGTCTCCATGCGAGGTGTGGATTTCACAGGAACGGTCTCGGGAATGTTGATGGTACCCCCATCACCCCTAGGGTTGGTTTATTTACTTTTAGAACTAGTTAAGAGTGCAATAGATGATATAACCGTCAACGTTGATGACGCTGCTGCAGAAAATGCTGAGGAAAATGCATGCTAATTATCGGAGATAAGATATGAGTTCTGGATTGTCAGTTAAGTTACCGCTCGTGCTTAGTGACACTTTTGGTGCGTATGGACTAAACACTACATTTGAAGATTTAGCCAAACAAAACCTAAAGATGCTTATATTGACAAACCCGGGCGAAAGGATGATGAACCCTGCCTTCGGTGCAGGTATTCGTCAGTTTATGTTTGAGCCCAACAATTCAGACACTTATGGAAATATAGTGACGGCTATACGTCGACAAGCTGAAGAGTACTTGCCATATATTAGAATTGACGACATTCAGTTTGGTAGTCCTGAAAACAGCCCATCGCTTTTTCCTAATACCCTGACTGTAGTTGTTAGTTTTACGATTGTCCCCCTTAGGAAGTCATCAACCTTGCAAATACAAACTAACCGACCTATTTAATGAGATAAAAGATGTCCAAAAAGCTCCACTCTATAAATTATACTAGTCGCGACTTCGAATCAATTCGTCGCGACCTAGAAAACTACGCCAAAACGTATTATTCTGATACGTATAAAGATTTCAACGAAGCCTCGTTTGGCTCTCTGATGCTAGATACTGTAGCGTATGTGGGAGATATCCTTTCATTTTACTTGGATTACCAAGCAAACGAAAGCTTCCTGGATACTGCCATTGAGTACGACAACGTTATTCGTCTCGCCAAGCAGATGGGTTTCAAACTCAATACAAGCCCTTCGTCCTATGGTGTCCTCACATTCTATATTCAAATTCCAGCCACCGCTACGGGACCAAATCTGGCATATGCCCCAGTGTTGCAAGCCGGCTCGATCTTTTCTTCGACCGGGGGTGGACAATACACGCTCTTAGACGACATAGATTTTGCACGCCCCACAAACCAAGTCGTTGTGGGCACCGTCGACCCAACCTCTGGAAGTCCTACGAATTATGTAGTCCGCGCCCAAGGACGGGCCGTGTCTGGTCGAACCAGCTTCCAAGAAGTAGAGGTCGGCAGCTTCGAAAGATTCCGAAAAGTGGATCTCGGAGTAACAAATGTTTCAGAGGTTCTTAGCGTCGTTGATTCTGAGGGACATGAATACATGGAGGTGGATCATTTATCCCAGAACGTAATCTATAAAGCTATTCGTAATAACGATACCTCGACAAATAATCTGGTCCAAAACATTCTCAAAGCTGTCCCCGTCGCGCGACGCTTTGTGGTGAACGCCGAAAGAAATAGAACCTTCTTGCAGTTTGGGTACGGCTCCGACTCTGAGTTGCTTACAAATTCCATCGTAAATCCATCCAACCTGGTTCTCGATCTTAATGGGCGAACATATATAACAGATCCGGACTTTGATCCCACTAAGTTAATTAGCACAGATAAGTTTGGCATCGCGCCTTCTAATACTACATTACGTATTGGTTATCGTGTTAACACTAGTACGGATGTAAACGCAGCTGTCAATACTATCATCCGGGTCGACAGACCAATCATGAGATTCACATCACAGGGTAGTTTAGCCGCCGGACTCCGAAGTAATGTGCGCGCCTCCTTGGAGGTAGCAAATGAAGAGCCATTTGTAGGCAGTATTACACTACCCACTTCCGAAGAGATTAAGGAGCGCGTCTTTGGTTACTACGCCACACAGAACCGCGCTGTTACAGCTCAAGATTATGTTTCTATAGCTTATGGTATGCCGGCTAAATTCGGCGCCATCAAGAGAGCTGCCTTAGTAAAGGACTTTGACGAGTTTAAAAGAAACCTAAATCTTTATGTTATATCAGAAAATACAAGCGGAAAGTTAATTCCTGCCAATAGTACACTCAAAACTAATTTAAGAAGTTGGCTCTTACAATATAAGATGGTTAATGATACAATTGATATTTTAGATGCATCTATTGTTAATTTTTCAATAGTTTATACACTTATGGCCGACCTTAATACTAACAGATTTACCGTTCTCAATCGGGCTAACGCCGCCCTGAGGCAGTTTATACTAGAGCATTCCTATGATATTGGTGAATCCATCCAACTTACAGATCTCTATAAAGTTCTGCAAGGGGTTAAGGGAGTCGTAGATGTAATAGATCTTCAGATTGAAAACCAATCCGGCGGGCAATATTCAGATGTAAGTTATGATATGTCAGCTAATCTTACTCCCGACGGACGTAGAGTAACTGCAACCAATAATATGGTATTTGAATTAAAATTCCCCAACGTTGACATCAAGGGATCGATTCGATAATGGCTATTTTACGCTATACAGCTAGCGCTGACAATACAATTACTAATGCATTTGAGTCCAACCTAGTTACTCGGGGAACAGGCTCCAACATGGGTTTTGCCGACTCCCTGGAGATTTTTTCTATTTACGGTCAAGAATCTGGCTCCAACGGACAGTCCCAAGAACTCTCTCGCGCGATCATTCAGTTTCCTGTTGATCAGATCAAGCGCGATCGCACAGCTGGAACGGTCCCGGCATCTGGTAGCGTTGCCTTCTACCTACGGATGTTTAATGCAGAGCATCCCTTTACACTACCTCAGAACTTTACCTTAGTGGTTGCCGCTGTATCGCAATCCTGGACTGAAGGTACTGGTCTTGATATGGATAATTACCAAGATATTGGTAAGTCCAACTGGATGTCCGCGAGCACCGCAAATAAATGGACCGCGGTCGGAGGAGATTATCACACTGCCTCAGTCTTAAATACTGATGTCCAATTTCCTGTAGGGATTGAAGATCTAGAGACGGATGTTTCTTATTATGTGGAGGAGTGGATCAAGTACCTGGATGCATCCCAGGCGGACGGGGTCACAAAGAACCATGGTTTTGGAGTAAGGTTAACATCGAGTCAAGAAGCTTACTTTTCAAGCTCAGTTGGCGCGGGACTCCCCGTAGATGCACCCGGAAGAACCTCCGGCTCCGTCATTCAGAACACAGTCGGCGCTATGCAATCTTATTACACTAAGAAGTTTTTTGCTAGATCGACAGAATTCTTTTTCAAGCGACCGGTCATTGAAGCTCGCTGGGACTCCCGGGTCCAGGACGATAGAGAAAACTTCTTGTATTCTAGTTCTCTTGCGCCGGCTGCAGATAATCTCAATAACCTGCATTTGTATAATTACATCCGCGGCCGCCTCGTTAATATTCCGTCGGTCGGCACGGATGATTTATTGGTATCTTTCTATTCTAGCTCCAACGGCGAACCTACAGGATCTAAATTGGCTCTACCATTGGGCGGAGGAACTGTCGCCGCCGGACACTTCAACACTACAGCCAGTTACGTAAGTACCGGTATTTACTCTTGTTCGGTAGCCCTCACAGCAGCAGCTACCCCTTTGATGGCTGTCCATGATGTATGGCATTCCGGCGGAGTAGAGTTTATTACAGGTTCGTTCTACCCAGAGTTGATGCCTACCTATGACTATGCACCCACCTTCAATCGAATCACTAGCTGCACAAATCTTAAAAAGGTGTATTCGCATCAAGACACAGCCCGGTTCCGCTTCTTCGTTCGCGATCGTAACTGGAGCCCCACTGTCTATGTGGTCTCCACCGCTAATAATCCAACCGATATTATTCATAGCGCGTCATACAGCATTCAGCGTGTAACTGATAACTATCTTGCTGTAGCCTACGGTACTGGGTCTAATTATAGTACTTACCTCTCCTATGACAAGGATGGTAACTACTTTGATTTCGATATGGGTCTTTTGGAGTCCGGATATATGTATGAAATTAAGTTGTCTTTTTACAACGATAGTATAGGAGCATGGCAGGAACAACCACAAACGTTCAAATTTCGAGTTGAAGAATAATTAGAACATGAGCATTAAGAAGTATTTCGAAGTTGCCGAAAACATACAGTCTCTCGCAAACAAGTCAGCTGCCGACATAGCGTCGGAAATTGAATCTGTTGGGTATCACGAGCAAGATATCATTGAAGAAGAGAGATTTATACCTCGTATCGATTTTTCCAAGCCGGAAAACTTCGCCCGGTATGGTTCGGCCGAGGAGTACTACGAGAAAGCAATCCAGAGAATTTACAAGACCTATCCGTATGACGGGTCCTTGCAAGAGCGTCTGAAGTGGCGAAATGATTCCACCTACCTAGATCTCTATATTGTTGACGAGAAGTATCCGCGCTCAACAGGATATATTATTATGTCAGCTGATGGTGCAGCGACAGATAATATTGCAGATGGTTATGGTCGTCCGAGCACCCCGGAATATATCTATGTCAAGGGCGGACCGAACCCTCACCCAGTCACCCCCACTCCGTACTCTGCACAATTTACTGGCTCAAATTATTATCAACCCTCAATGAATCGCGGCTCGAACTTGGAGTTAAATGCTGCCTCAGACGGCGTATCTTTAGAGTTCTGGTTTAAGAAAGATGGCTTCCTGGCTCCCAGCATAACCAACCGCGAGGTTATCTTTGATTTATGGAACGGCGAGAACTCCTCCTCCGTTGATTATGGGCGCCTGCGACTGGAACTAACAGGAAACCTTGAGGATGGTTCAAATCCTTTCTTGCTTACAGTTCTTTCAGGTACTGCTGGCATATATCGTCAACCTATCGCTGCCTCTACAGTCACCAGCGCCTCTGTTGCTGACGGATCCTGGCATCATTATGCTGTCACCCTGAAGTCGGCTTCGGCTGGTATTACAACACGATTTTATGTGGATGGCGGTCTAAACAATGAGACTACTTTAGGCACGGTCGGAATAAATGATTTTGACAGCACTACATTGCGAGCCTACGTCGGTGCCTTAATCACTGCAGTTTCCGGAACCACCACTCCTAGTGCCACGCAAGCTGGGGATGGCAAACTTTCAGGCTCCCTTGACGAGTTTCGCTATTGGAAGACACAGCGCTCCTCCAAACAGATCGGCCGGTTTTGGTTCACTCAAGTTGGAGGAGGGGTTAACTCAGACCCACAGCCGTTCATAGATACGGCTGAATCCGGTAACGTGGATCTAGGGGTCTATTTTAAATTCAACGAAGGAATAACGGGTCGTACGTCGACTGACGAGATTGTACTGGATTACTCCGGCCGCGTTTCTAACGGTGCATGGACTGGGTACACCTCCAATTCACGAAACACCGGTTCTGCTATTGTATCTTCAAGCGCTGCTATTAAGGAATTCCGCGACCCAATTATCTATTCTTTCCACCCTGCAGTTGAAGCTCTCAACAGCTCATTAAAACTATCCGGATCTGCTCATGATGGATTAAATAACGCTTCAGTGTATAATTCCATTCCTACATGGATCACAGAAGATGATATTGAAGGACAAAGAGAACTTTTAAGTCTGACGCAGATTATGTCAAGCTATTTTGACACCCTACAGCTTCAGGTTGAGAGCGTAAATAAATTACGTGATAGGCAGTATCCTAGCGGCAGCGATAAGCCGCTCCCCTTTGCAGAGAAACTTTTAACATCCCAGGGTCTAGTGGCTCCTGATTTATTTTTAGATGCAGATTTACTAGAAAAGCTAGCGGATAGAAGTGAAGATTTAGTATATGAGAAATCTCTGCAAGATATTAAGAATATTATATACCAAAACATTTATAACAACTTATCTTATATCTATAAGACGAAAGGTACTGAAAAATCATTTCGTAATTTAATCCGTTGTTTTGGCATTGACGAAGAGATCGTCAGACTTAACATGTATGCGGACAATGTAGAATACCAACTCCGTAACAATAGAAAAAATGTAGTAACAGCAGATAAATATGTTGATTTTAATACCAGCGCCGGCTCTTCTGCTGTAGTATATAACTACGCTGACCCCTCCAACGCAAACTCTGCGGGCTTCATCCCGGGCAATAACGATTTGACAGGCGGCTATGCTGTAACAATGGAAACAGAAATTTTGTTTCCTCAAAAAATAGCGTCTACATCACCGGGATACATCAACACTAATGTGATCAGCTCTTCCTTGTTCGGTATGCACAGTGCTAGCACCAACGGCACAGATACTACGTGGGGCGGACACACACACTCCCCTGATCTACTTAATTTCCAGGTATATGCCGTAAGAGATGAAATCGATTCAACAAATGCTAAGTTCGTTCTCACTAGTTCGGTCCCGGGACTGATTACTGGAGTCGAGTCGGCACTCTACGAAGATGTATATGAAAATTCCCGATGGAATATCTCAGTTCGGATTAAGCCAGCTCAATATCCCTTAACTGGGCTAGTGGACGGCACCACCTCAAACTATACGGTAGAGCTACACGGGGTTCAGGTAGAAGCCGGGGAAATACTGGACGAATTTACAGTAAGTCAGGACATAAGTAGCCCAGCTGCAGGCTTTATGTCAGGCTCCCGCCGCGCCTACATCGGCGCGCACAGAACAAACTTTACTGGCTCTGTGCTGTCTAGGAGTGACGTAAAGATTAATAGCTGTCGCTATTGGTTAGATTATCTTGATGATACAACTTTACGCGCTCATATTCTGGATACAGAAAACTATGGATCACTGCAGCCACACCTTTATGCATACCCATTTAACCCCTCGGCCTCTTTTGTTGGAGACGTAAGTAAATTTGATACTCTAGTCTTTGCATGGGAATTTTTAACAAACACGGGCTCCAACGCTGATGGACAGTTTATGGTCAGCGATGTTAGTTCAGGATCCGCCGACTTCACGCGCTTCGGACGCCTAGGTCCGATTCTTAACAAGCAGTATACCGCTAGCGGTTCCTTTTTCGCTCCTAGTTCAACTACCGCAATAGATGCAGATTTAGTAGAGTCCACCAAACTCAATCTCCCCGAGCAGCTAGAAGCTACAGACATGGTTTCTGTTTTGACTGCTCAAGATAGAGAAGTCTTTACTACTGAAACACGACCCGTTAACTACTACTTTGCTTTTGAGAAGAGTATGTATCAGACCATATCCGTTGAGATGGTGAATTACTTCGCGAACCTCAAGGATCTTCATAATTTAATTGGCGATCAAGTCGAAAAATATAGACCTCATTATAAACAACTGGACCAGATGAGACAGAAGTTCTTCGAAAAAGTCCAGAATGATCAATTAGACTTTGATAAATTCTATGAGTTCTACAAGTGGTTTGACTCGGCACTCTCTGTAATGCTGGCTCAGCTGGTTCCCGCTTCGGCAGACTTTGGTGATAATATATTAACTGTAATAGAAAGTCACCTTCTTGAGAGACCCAAGTACCGACAGAAGTTTCCGTTCCTGGAACGCATCGGAGGCAATGACCCAATAGCTACCGCAGAGGGTACTGATGCATCCGCCGACAACGCGTCCCCTGATGATTTCCCCGCCGGACAGGGAATTTTAGCTAACTCCACGTTTACACGCCGGCAAATTGGTAGTTCTAATCCGCCGTATTCTAAAGCCTGGAAGCGCTTTCATGCTCCGGTCGATGCAAATCCTAACAAAAATCTATACTGGCATCGCTACCGTGAAGAACCTACAGCGGACAGGAACGAAGCATTGCTTAACGCCATTCGGCAGACCTATACAAGAAATGTAGGATCCTCTGTCAGGGTTTCGGCAGAAGGTGCCGTAACTTTCGGAGGCGTCGGGCGCCATCACAATAACCGCCCCAACTATACGTTTGGAGCCACAGCACCCTATGGACCAATGGTCCCCAGCACTAACATCCCTAAAAATATCATGTTGGGATTTGGCAGAGACGTAGAGGAATTAATTGACACCCCGGACGTTTTCTTTCCAACCTTTAAACAGCGTCTAGGTTTCGGTCTGGACCCGGGCATCAACCATGAGCCAGAGGAAATAAAAATGGACGGCAATATATACGCGCCGTTTAGTCTTTACAGTTCTTCCGTCACTACTGGTTATAATGCACAGGTAGTGTCCAAGTATAAGTCTGGATCCATGATTACCAATCTACACAATGATTTCGTCCAGAATCATGATGTTCCTATGCAGGGACCATTCACAGAGAAATTTGTTGGAGGGCGCTTTTATCGCCACACCGAGATCAATGATGGCGCGGACACGTTTGACAGCCGCGCTGAAGGCTTTAGAGTCGAGCTAGGCTCCCTAACGTTGCCCGAGACGGGGACAGTGGGGGTTGTACCTCCTAACTATCCGTTGGGCTCATCTCCGTTCGGCTCAGCGCCTGATGGCTTTCTGCCTGCCATCCCCACAGCCCAGAGATTCCGCGACGAGACAGCCAAGCGCCCGGTAAATATCAAGAATATTCTGATGACCACCGCATCATCTGGTGCTCGCCTAAGTGGAACAATAGCTCATAACAAAGTAGGAAACTACCAGAGAAATTATCAAGTCATTAATACAGGCGGACGAACCATCAATGATCCCTTCTTCCAGGACCAATCTTTTGATTTCGCCTTAAACCCAGAGACCTTGGCCACAAGAGGTAAATTCCCCTTGGATCCCACTTCAACGGCAAATGTAGGAGGCGCGATCGATTATGAGCTTCCGAATCGCACCGGTCCTAATTCAAACCAGACTATCATTGTCAATAGGTTCAGTTCTCCTGGTGAATACAGTACCCTCTCACGCGGGTATATGGAGCCAGCTCATGAAGAACTCTCAGTTAATAATGCCGCTCCTTATCGGAATCAACGCGTAATCAACTTCGGCTTCCCGGGATCGGCATCTCTAGATCCATCCATCCAGAACACCATCCGCGTTGTTGACCAGATCAGCAAGAACCGGGGTATCGACCAGCTGTCCACACTCCACGCAGGACAGTTTGGGTACGATTCAGCCTATGGCTCACTTGCCACAATTGATGAGTTTCCATCGTGGCAGAAGACAAACAAAAACCGTAAAAGGAGAATGATACCATACAGAGAAACAGGGTACCAAACCGGTTCAATCTATGACAACCTGTTCGTCCAACATGCAATTCCGCAGTCCGAAGAACAGTACAGCTGGATTACAGGTTCGTTGATCAGTGGCAAATCCATACTCAACCTTAACCAGGCTATGTGCTTCAGTGCCTCGGTGCTCACAGAACTGGTTACGAGCGGGACGTATGCAACTGCAAACTTTGTGGGAATGAATACACTCACTATCGATCCTGTATCATCATCCAGTCACATCCTGGGATTCCCGCTTTCTGTCGTCGCCAGTTCCTCTTACTATAATAGCCCTCTGGGGCTAGCGCTCGACAATGGTTCAGACTATCTGAATGTGGTAATAAATAACCGCGGCGGAGCATTTGGTTATTCCTCGTGGAAACAACTCCGAGTCGGCGAAGGTCCGGTCGCGCGCCGTTTACGCGAAACCAACCAGGTTGGCACCAGCATAGTTCCGCGGAAAATCCCCAACATGATCGCCGGGAAGAAAATAGGATATATCCAATCCGGACAGCCCAACACGTTTCAAGACTATTTTGAGGCTCCCATAGCCCAAAACTCAACACCACTATATTTCTACTTCGAAGATAATACGGAGAATTCTGATGCCGCCAACAACATGGCGCTCACAGTACCCTATGGCAATGAGTTAGAATATTTTTCGAATAATGGTTTGAATAACAGACTGGGGCTGTCGATAAATCTAGATACCAGGCGCGCCTATAATTCCGTAATTGATTATACCCTTGATAGTGACCTCAGTGTGATAATCAATTATGGAGAGAGAGTATATCCCTCTGGGCTGAATGTATATAAACCCTCAATCCGCGGACGCACAACCTTTTCTATCACGAATATTTGGGATGATAGCCGCGACAAGCGCAGCCTAACCCATGGCGGACAGCCAGGGTCCATGGGACAAACAATAGCCTCCGCCAGCACGTGGCCACTCGATGGGCACCTTAACTTCACCACCGTTTCATCGGTCAATGCCAAAGACGGATCCGGCGAGTTGATGAACTCATACTCTAGGTTCGAAGGATCTACCACAGGAATCACAGCAGCTCCCACATTTGGCATGCGTATTCCCGTGGGAACAACCGCAAGTGGCGGAGGATCCTTCCCCGTCCTAGTGGGTGACGCAGAGTGGCTCGCCCCATCGCAAGCATGCAAGAATCCATACGAGAACTATACCACATATGCCGAAAAGATCCGACTCATCGGCAAGGATTACTCCATAATCCCAGAGTTCCGAATCAGTGAACTCATGGATACTTATATTAATACCCATCAAAGCAATTTTTTAGCAGACATAGATAATATTTTTGAACTCACGGGAGCAGCCATCAATAATAGTTCGGTAAGTGGTTTCTATAAAACTTATACAAACGGAGACTTCTTAAAATATTTTAGCGTTCTTGACGACGATCTGAACGAACAGCGCGCTGGAGATCTCAAGATCCTCCGGGATAAGGTGGCGCTTAAGTGTGACGCACTGATTAAATTCCTCCCCTATAAGGGTTTCTACCCGTCGGAAAGAACACTAGAGTTAGCCAGTCTGTTTTCGGCTTCTTATCTCGCAGGCGCCGATGATCTCAAT